>ENA-UOJS01000013-UOJS01000013.1-human-gut-metagenome-genome-assembly--contig:-C74-NODE-13-length-203980-cov-45.746186_pt1 | contig 203980 bp, 149 predicted proteins | sample MGYA00242355_ERZ723902 | MGnify/ENA metagenome assembly ERZ723902
ACGGAAATCCCGCAAAACGACATCAAAAAACCCGACCTATTCGGATCGGGTTTTTTGTGGCGGAGAAGCAGGGATTTGAACCCTGGCTACGATTCACTCGTACTACTCCCTTAGCAGGGGAGCCCCTTCGGCCTCTTGGGTACTTCTCCAAAACCAAAAGTTTTCGTTTTCAAAGCCTTGTTATAATATCACATCGATTTATAACTTGTCAATGATTTTCCGCAAAACAAGTTACACGCAATCAAACTTAAAACTTTACAATAATAATTTTTCTCTACCTCTCGAAAGCTTGGTATCATTGTAGTATTATTTTGTACATATCAACACCTTTTGTCGAATCATACAGAATTCGACACGGATAGGGATGGATTTGACAGCACATACCACAAAAAAAGCAAGATTAGAAAATTAACGGCGCGTAAGTTTTAAGCGCCGTTAATTTATAAGAGATTGTTTAATTTTTGTTGCAGTCGAATAGTTTGTTTTGAAACATTTTCGCCTTGTTCAATTGCTATTGCATCTATCCATTCTTTTGCATCAAATAAGTAATCATCACAATTAAAGTGTTCCTTTAAGTATATTGCAAATTCCGTAAACTTCTGTCCGTGATATGTTTTGCGTTTATCATTGGTGTAACATTTTTTAAGAATCTCCATAGCCTCTTTTAGGGACTGTAAAGAGCTATCATTTTTTACGTTTTTGTTTGCTTCAAATAAAATAATAGCACGCGAATTACTGATACTAAAATTGTTAGGTGCTAAACTCAACGCGCGATCAATATCTGCAAATGCTTCTTTATATCTTTTGAATTTCATTTTACACAGAGCCCACTGTTGTAACACATAACAATTATCAACTGAATTACATAATGATAAAAACAGTTCATTGCACTTCTCGTAAGAAAACAGTTTATAGAACAAATCTGCATCATATCCTTTTCGTTTAAACATGTCAAAGTTTAAAATATAATATGGCGAAACGTTCTTTACAAACTTTTCAATTACATTAGCATATTCCGTTTTAAACTCATTCGACAAGAGGACATTTATATTCGTTGCGAATAGTTTTGATCTTAACACATAATAATCTGAATCGCTTTCATATTCGGAATAATTCCTTAAATAATTCTTGCATTTTTGAATCAAGTTATATGCATTGGGATATGTTGGAATATTGAAAAATGCGCTTACTATATCATAAGATAATGCTGAATAATGCTCCGTCAAATATGCCGTCAAAGCTATTATATTAAAAACTTTGATATCATTTTGCAAAGCAGACTTTAATGTGTTTCTAATTCGTTTTCTTGTGTATGCATCTTTAACATTTTTGCCTATGAACTCAAACATAGAGTATTTCTCATTTGGAGATAAGGAATCTTTATAGCTAAAGTGTTGTTGTTTAGTGCTTGGTTGCAATATATTGTATATGGATCTTGCCTCGTCGCGAGACAATGCGCTTATATCAATAGTTTTATAAGATATTTCACCATCAATTAAGTGCCTAATTGTGTCGTATTGGTAATCGTTTGATGTTCCGACAACTTTGATGTTTTGATGGTGCGCAAATGCTTTAAATGCCTGTATATCTGCAGTGCAGTTTTTTATAAAGACCCACGCATCATTGTCGCCTATCATTTTACAAATATATTCTGCTTCACTTTTGGTTGGCATATCAACATAAAATTTGTTTATATCATTTACTTTTAGTGCTAATTGCATTAAAAGAGTTGTCTTACCCGTAAAACTTTCGCCAATAACAATAACGTTTTTTTGCAATGCGTCATTATATACTTTTGTAACGGCGGATCTTTCGTATGGAATTCTGTTTATAACAGAATACCAATTAGTGTTTCCTTGCTGAAAAAACTCGTTTATTGAGATTACTTGTGTATTTGCAACGGATGGAACACGATATTGTTTTAGTTCTATTAAATCATTATCTTTATCCGTGTTTGGATTATTTGATACGAATGTTGAATTTATCCAAGATAAAATCTCAGCGGTATTAGCTTGAATTATATTGCACCCTATTTTTTCAAAATATGCTATTTGTATTTTATCGCTTTCAAGACACTGAATCCATATATCGTGTTCACCAGCATCTATTAGTTTTTTAACGATGGTCATGACACCAGCATCTTTAAAACTATACCCTAAAAAAACTATAGACTCTTTCTTTAAACGTGAAAACATTGCATCAAAAAGGTCTTTATTTTCTGATGTAACTTGTGTGAGTTCCATAGCTCCAAAGTATAATGGTGAAACAAAATCTAAAACATTCCCGTGCAATGGAATAAAATACAATTCATTTGATTTATTTAATGATGCACCATATTCGCGCATATTATTTATATAATATTTGTTTCCATTTTCGACCACACATTGGATTATATTATCAATATTGGTTGTGACGAGTGTTTTGATATTAATTAAATTGATTGCGTCGTATGCTTTATTATAAGATTTAACTGTGTATCGTTTTCTTAAATAATCATCCAGCTCGTTTTTTGGGACATTGATCAGCAATATATTGCAAATCATTCTCAAATATTTTGTCTATATTAAATCTTTCCATTAATTCTTGTGCTAAAACTTTGCCAACGGGCAAACTGTTCCCGTCGTCATCGGGAATTGTCGAAAAACCAGCACCAGTAAAAAGACATATACCCTTTTTCATCTTGTCAATCAATAACTCTTTGTTGTCAATTCTAAGCATTAAGTTTTTCCTCCTATGTGGAAATGTTTTTTAAACCACTAAACGATAATTAATGTAAAATAAGTTAATAATTTTATCCGTAAAGTAGGTTAAATATATTTTAACATAAATAAAAACAGTTATCAAGATAAAGAATACTAAAAATTCCCCGATTCATTGCGAATCGGGATTCTCTTTTTGTCCGTATTGACTTTGTATGACTTTGATGTTAAAATTTTTAAGTCAATGTATGGTCGCTTTTTATACATTGGCGCGTAAAGGAGGTGATGCCTTATGGAAAGCTTGTTTGAAAGCTTTATTCAAGCCCTTATGAGGCAGGTTAGGGGCCCCGTCGGCGACACGGTCACCTCCTTCTTCGGCAGAATATAATACCAACGGCGCGGAAAGTTTTCCGCGCCGTTTAAATAATGAGAACTGAAACTTATTTCTTCATTCGCTTTTCAGCTTTTTGAAGATCTTTTGCGGTTATCCTTAGATCAGTTGGCTCGTAAGTATATTCATCGCCGTAGATTTCATAGTATGCATTTTTAAAATACTCTTTTTCCCTTATTTCGTAAAAAAGTGGCCATGTGTGATAATTAAAACGCCAATCGTCGTCGGCATTTTTATGCATAAAATCTATCACATCGTCTTTGTTGTTTAGCAATACATTTTTCGCAAATATAAATTTGTCACTACAATTTGACCAATCCATTGATTTGAGAAGTTCGCGAAGCTCCTTTTCCTCGTTGCATTTTTTATATGCTATGCCTAAATTAATTTTGTAATAATATGTGAAGTCGGATGTATGTTTAAAGCATGGCGATAATTGATTCAACAAAAGTTCTTTCGCAAATTCTGGTTGATTAGTTAATTTCTCTACTATGAAAGAATTTATTGCATTTTCAATGCCATTCATCATCGTTTCATCTTTACAATAATACTTTTGTGAAAAAGCACTGAAAAAATGTGTTGTTGCCAAACTTGCAGTGTTAACTAAAAAGCGAATGTTTTGCGGAGAAAACTCTATGCTTTTATCAATTTGAATTTTAAATCCTTTTTCTTTGTACTTGTTAATATCGTTGTTTTTTATGAAAACTGCGGATGGTTTAGTACTGTTATGAACTACCAGATTTCTTAAATCGCATAAAAATAAGAAATCTTGATAATTTGGCATTGTATTTTTTATATTGAGTTTTAATTTAGTATCAAGCCAAGCAATTTGCTCGTTATGAGATTTTCTAAAAAAATTATCTATAAAGCGTTCTATATAATAATCTTGAACCGCATTAATGCTGTCACAAGCTTTTATGTCAACATATTTTGCTTCACCATCTATTACATTAATTTGGTCTTTAATGTTTTCAAATAGAAAAATCAACATTTTTGACAAAAATTGATCAAAATTTGTTACTAACGATATTACAATATCAGATGGTAACATATCTAAAATGTGCTGTATCCGTTTCTTTTTGTCATCTATTTCGATTAATTGATTCGTAATGCAATTTTTCTCAAATTCAGTAGTTTTATTTAGATTCATCTTTTTCTCAAACTTGGAGTATGATTTGTTTAATCTATCTTGTAATACAAGATATTTTTTAATATTGTCACGCATTGCATCAACAATATAGTCATTAATTGCATCATATGATATGAGTGCATGATTATAGATACCTACAAAACTTTTTAAAATTAATTCTGTGTTTTTCTTTTCTTCTTGTGAAAATCTAAACATTTTAGTTTCTCCTATGTGAAAATATGTTTTTTGATATAATGATTTTATCATAGACAGAAATCGATATCAAGATTAAAAGTACAAAAAGAGAATCCCGATTCGCAATGAATCGGGATTCTCTTTTTGAAAAGTTATACGTAGTTAAATGCATTGATTATTTTTGATACATTGAGCTATTGATATCAATAAATTCAATTTTGATAAGCGCAGATGCACCAGTTGCAGATGTAATGCAATCGCCATCCGGACCGCAAATATAAATTATAAGGTGAAGTTGTTTAAGTCCTTGCGCTTCAACTGCTGAATAGTCAGTAGCGTGTTGTGCTGTTCTCAAAGGAATCCAAAGATTCGCATCGCCTTTAACATACTCAACGCTGCTTTTATAGTTCACGGTCTTTGTTGTTTCTGCATCTGCTGCTGTTTTAATTGCTGTAGACGGAACAGTCGGTGCTTGCATTGCAGTATGTAAAGTGTTTGAGCTGTTAGTTCCATAGATATCATACTCGCTGTAATTAGTTCCGTCAGTGGAATAAATTACGTGAATAGCGGCATTCATACCCAAAGAGGTTTTTGCAAGTGCATTATCAACAGATATAAGGCAACCGAATTCAAGCACGTCGGGTTTGCTAGGGGCAACACCGAAAACAACATCCAAATAGTCTGTGTTTCTAACAGTGGGTTCACATGAATCGACAGTTACACTTGTTCCGTTACCAGCTGCTTTCAAAATTACTCCATCTTTTACTAAACCAGTTGTAACTTTTGTAGCATCAGATCCTCTTGAATAAGTTGTTTGTGTTGCTTCTTTAATTTTGTTTGATGTTGCATTATAATTAGCCAAATCAGTTGTGCCGTCTGCAAGTTTTACACCGCTAAACGAATAAACTGCTTTTTGAAGATTGCCAAGACTCAAACCAGTATCAATTGACAAACCAAGCCCTTCGGTAGCACCAGTCCAAGTACCTCTATTGCCAGTTGATACAACATCAGAATATGTTGTTGAGTCAGCTACGAAGTCATCCCATCCAGCAGAAGCATTGTAGATGTTGTTTTTAGATACGCCTATAAGCAAATCAGAAGCGGCAGTTACACCAAAACTTATATCGTTTACCGTTGCAGAACCTGCGGCTGTAAACCAAGCGTATGTAGCAGTGGTGAGAGATGCAATCAAGACAACAACCATTACGACTGTTGAAATAATCAAACCTTTCTTTTTCATCATTTTTCTCCTTATCGGAATAAAGCCCTTTCTAAAAACTTTATCCCTAAATTTATTTTTTGTTTGTTTTTTAATTTTGTTTTGTCATTCATCCGCTTGTCATTCAGAGGAGCGGAGCAACGTAGGAATTCGGCGGAGCGAAATGCGGCTTGATTGCACTATGTGTCTCGAATGGCATATTGTCGAGTTTGCGCATTTTGCTTTCTGCTCGCAAAATTGCGATTTTGTGCAAAAATCTGCGCTGAGGCAACATCAACACGCAAATATGCGTATTGCCGAGAGCCTCGTTTGATTTTTGCACTACTACCGCGCAGAGAATTTGTGCTATCAGTTCAAGCACGGATAAGAACTCAAACCGCAGTTTCGCCAAATTATCTGCTTGGTGACGTGCCTGACGGCACGTATTTCCTTTTTTTCTTGCGCTGAGGCAACATCAACACGCAAATATGCGTATTGCCGAGAGCCTCGTTTGATTTTTGCACTACTACCGCGCACCATTGCTCAAACGGCGTTGCGGTGAAAACAATAAACAAGTTTATTGCAAAGCACCGCACTTGTTTCCGCAATCACTAACCGCGCAATCGTTCGTGTGCTCTCAAATCAAGCAGGGACAAGAACTCGTGCCACAATTTCGCACGCACGATTGTTTGGTGTTGCACGCTTTGGCACGGATAAGAACTCAAACCGCAGTTTCGCCAAATTATCTGCTTGGTGGCTGCGTGCCTGACGGCACGCATTTTCTTTTGTTTCTGCGCTGAGGCAACATCAATACGCAAGCGGAAGATTTGAATGTTCCCTACTCTGTCACAGTGCTATTATATGCGCACACGTTTGCGCACATACACGCGCACGAACTCTTTATACACGAATTATAAATCTTCGATGCATAAATGTCAACACCAAATTTAAGGTTTTCTTAATATTTCAGCATTTTACGCCACAAAAGCCGACGTTTTATCCACATCAAATGTATGATGTCGATACATATTTTTGAATTTGTTGTTTTTCTTGCGATTTGTAATTTTGGATATTTATACATAAATATACAATATTTTTGAATAATACGGATTGTTTATGCGTGATAATCGCTATATAATACATAAAATGTATAATAAGTACAATCGTGTGCGTACACATACGCGCTCGCCCGTTGCGCATAGCGCACGATGGATTTCTTTAATAAGTTTTTTAATATAAGTACACGAATCATAGACGATTAGTGTGATATTGCGACTTTGTCGCAGTTATGGAAAATTGATTTTTTCTGATTGCCATTCAGATTTGAATTAATAATAAAAAAATAGAACTTCCCCTTCCTCACGTGTTTCCCCTACCGTCGTTCCCCCTCTGCATAAATTTGAGGGAACCCACGACGTCCGCTCCGCGTGGGGCAACACTCGGTGCTCGCATAGATAAGTATCGTTCACTCATTATGCCACTTCGCCTGCGTGGCGGCTTCGCAACAGAATGCCACGCATTCTCGTACTAATCGTCAAGCTCGACGCTCCCTTTTCTCGCCGCCCTGCGGCTCGCGTTCCGTCTTTTAATTTGCACATTCCGCTTATAATTTAGATTCGCACAACCGCGATATTGAGATGAAGAACAAGAAAGAGGCATCCGAATGGCAACCCTAATTTACTATGCGTAAATGAGTTGACAGGCGGATGCCTCTGCCGCAGTTATTCGTTCAATAGCACGGTTGTGTTAACTTGCGTAGAAATTAAGACCGAGTTTGCAATATCCCCCCAACCTATCGTCGATACATTCAAAGTCGCTGCCTTCGAGCCATATGCTGACGTAGCAGTACATAATGTCGCCTCTGTCCATATCTGCTTCGCGTTGAAAAACGTACTCGTCGGAATAGAACGGCATGGTTGCAAAGAAACCGTTTTTGCGCTCCTCTGCGCGCTGTTCGATGTCGGTCAACGAATTTTCAAAATCTTTGACGTAGTAATACGGGTCGCCTTTGTTCACATGCTTTGTGAATGCGCCGGAATAAGACACATATTCGATATACCCTTCCTCTGCCGTGCGGAAGGTGCCGTCGCCTTTTGCGTTGATGTTGGAGCCTGCAAGGCGTTCGTTTTTGGACAAAGCCGCATAGACGTCAACCGTGGTGTTGTTTTCGAGTTCCGAGGATTCGTTTCTGAAACTCTGTCCCCACATAACACGAATTGCGTCGTGCAAAGCATGCTTATCAAATTCCAACGTCATTTCGTAGTTGATATGCGCTTGCTCGTTGCCCGTGTTTTTGAGCATAAACGTAAAGCGGATATATTGCTCGCCGTTGAGAGTGCCGAGTTCGATTTTGTCCGCTTCCAAACGCTCGACGACTTGCGCAATCGAATCGATTTTTTCCGTCACGAACGTATAACGAGGATCGTAACTTACATTCCACATCTGATCGGGGCCGTCGGCATTGAGATAGGGCGTCCAAAAACTGTTGTCCATCGACAAGGATATGGATTTTTCCTTGTTGCGATTGTTGGCGGTGATACGGATATTGTTCTCTTGAATGAACAAAAGCATAACGTAGACGATTGACGTCACGATAAGCGAGAAAACGAGCATAATGAGCATTGCGCGCTTGACTTTGCGGCGGATTTCCTCTTGCTTGACCTTTTTTGACGCAACGATAGACTCTTCCCACTCTTTCTTCAAGCGGGATTGTTCCTTTCTGGCTGCCGCGGCGGACTTTTTGCCGTCTTTGGCAGATTTTGCAGATTTTTGCGACTTATCTTGCGAAGATTCCGTCGCTTGCGGCGCAGATTGCGACGCGGCTTCGGATTTTTCTTTGACAGCCGTATTTTCTGCCTGTACGTTGTTTTTGTCTTGTTCGCTCATCGTTTTGTTAGGTTATGTATTTTATTCTTTCGTTTTTTGTTTTCGGAAGATACGAATTCTTTCTTCCGATTGTCATTCCGAGCGTAAGCGTGGGAATCCAACCGTAGGCGCATTTCGCTTCGCTTGATTGTCACGGCACAACATTCGTTGTCCCTCACAATGACGTACGGATAATTTGAATCTTCCGCAACTGCACCAACGGTGCAATTTCATTTGCGCAAGGCGCAAATATCACTGTGCCGAAGGCACAATTTCACGCACGCTTTGCGCGCATATCGTACCACAAGTTTTGATTCTCAAAACTTGTGGTAAGTGCCGTCGCCTGCAAAGTAGCCGTACGGGACCCACTTGCCTATCGTATCGTCGAAGTAGCCGTTGTCAACTATCTCGCCGTTGGGGTCGGTGTAGGTATAGTCTATCCATCTGCCTTCTTCGTCGAAGTAGCCGTCGTAGACGTTGCCGTCTTTGTCAACCCACTGCGCGTTTTCGTTGTACGAGCCTTCCTTACTTACGTCGAATTGCTCGTATTCAACCCAGTTGCCCTCAACATCGAAGTAACCGTTGAAAACGTTTCCGTCCTCGTCAACCCACTGCCCTTTGTCGTTGTAACTGCCAACAAGCTCGTCCTTGTCCTTGTTTTCTATGTGCAACGTCACGCCGAAGCCTTGCATACCCGTCTGCATTCCGAGTCCGCCAAAAAGGCTGTCGGATTTGTATTCGTTGAAAAGTTTTTCTTCCTTTTCAAAATCGGCTTTGATTTTTTTTGATTTTTTGGGTTTCTTGGGTGCGACGAATCCCGACGGTTTTTCGGGACGTATCGGCGCGGCGACGCTGTTTTCTTTTTCCTCGACCACGACTTCTTTATTTTCTTTTTCGGGTTCGGGCTTTACTTCCTCGAGCTTAGGCGCGGTCTGCCCGTCAAGAGGTCTGTCTATGCCGAGTTCGCTTTTCTTTTGAGATGCAAACGACAGCGCAAGCGCGCTTTGCACGTCGCCCTCGTAGCGCATACGCGACATCTCGGTGATGAGTTTCTTTTCTCTCGCTTCGACTTCTTTGGGATCTTGCTCGACAAGTTTTGCCTGCATCTGCAATCTTTCCTCGGTCGCTTTCTTCGCATTGAGTTTTTGCTGTTCGAGGCGCACCTGATAGGGCGATTTTGCAAGTTCGGGACGAGGCGCGGACGGCATAACCTTTTCGCCGTCGGTTGCCTGTGCCTTTTCTATTGCCGCCATACGCAACGCTTCGAGTTCGTCACGCTCGGCTTTTTCCTTTGCGTCGAGAATCTTTTGAAGTTTTTTGAGATACTGTTCCTTTTTCTCGCCTTCGGGGTCTTTGAGAAGCAAAAGTTCGTTGGTAACCCAACGCGAAAGTTTGGAAACGCCTCTGCCCGTCATATACCCTACGCCCTCGCGCTTGAACCTCGTATACTGGCTCGGCGTGTCAACGCCTTCCATAACGAAGCCTATCTTGTTGGCTTTGCAGAAACCTAAGAGCATAGAAAGAACTTTTTTCTTGTTCTTGTCCGCGTCGAAGTATTGCGCTTCGCATCTGAGATAATCGAAATTGAAATCGGCAAAAACGTCGAGCGAGTTGTAGTCCTCGCCAAACGCCGTCGCGCAGACTTTATACCCTGCCTTGCGCAAACGGTTGTATCTGTCCTTTCCGCCCTCGTCCAACTTTGCGAGCGAGGATACGAAAAAGGAAATTATCAATCCGTTTTTCTTGTAGCCCAAATCTTTGAGCGTGGACAAAAGTATGTCGAAATCCTTGTCGTTTTCCAAAAAGCGAGTGGACAAAGGAAGATTGTAAGTGACGTCGGGAATGAGAAAGTTCTCTTTCATAACGAGGTCGTAATTGACCAGTTCTTCGAGAGCGATGATATTGAGTTCGTTTATTCTGACCGAGCCTTCCGCGATATAGAAATAATTGCATACGCTCATTCTGCCGAGATAGCGGTCGTTCAAAATCTGGAATGCGTCGACAAAAGCAATCTTTTTCGTCTTGCCCGAAACGTCTGCCACCGCGCGGAAGAAGAAATCGATTGGCTTATACAGCGTTCTTTTTGCGTATGTCGTAGAATTCATTGCTCACCTTGCGTGCGTGCGCGCAGTGCGCATACACGATACGTTCTCCATATACTCAATAATTATAACATCGCGCGCACGACTTTGCAATATGTTTTGCGGTATCTTATCGGCACTTTTGTATGATTATTTTTGCTTATGTACGACAAAAAAACAAAAACACCCCGAAAAACGAGGTGTTTGGTGCCGAAAATCGGGGTCGAACCGATACGATGTTGCCATCGAGGGATTTTAAGTCCCTTGCGTCTGCCTATTCCGCCATTCCGGCATTGAAACTTGTTTTAATTGTATGAAATTGTAGCACTACAAAGAAAAATTGTAAAGCACAACAAAACGCTTTTGCATATAAAAAGAATTCCTACGGAATCCTTTTTCTTTCAATACGGTGCTATGCTCTGCTTATTCGGCTTTTGCCGTTTCGCTTTCCTTTGCTATGGTCGAGATGAGCATCTTCTTTATCTCGATACATTTTTCAAGAATCATTCTGTCCGAATAGTACGTTCCGCTTTCGATGAGCAACTCTATCCAGTATTCCGTTTCCGAACAATCTTTGAGCGCGTCTTGCAGTTTTTTGATGAAGTCCGTCTTGTCTTGCAAGCAGTACGCTTCCCTCACTCTTGCGCCGATGCTCGCTCCCGAGAGCATAAGTTGATTGACAAGTACGGTTTCGCGCTTATCGATTTTAATTTGATTGCAGAGTTTGATGATATCCAGAGCAAACGATTTCGATTTTTGAGCGAGCGGACTTTCCATACTATTTCTCCTTTGTGTGCTACGGATATGATAGCACCGAATCGCAATAATGCAAATAGTGATTTGCACGTTTTGTGTCGATAAAAGCGAAAAAAAATAAGCCGAATAGAAAAGCGACTCACACATTTGCTCGCAGACGAATTGCAAGCGTTTTACGCACTTCACTGCGTGAAGCCGAATCCCGTCAACCGCATATAGAAAACACAGCACTTCTTGCGAAATGCTGTGTTTTTGGAGGCATCACCCAGACTTGAACTGGGGGTGAGGATTTTGCAGACCCTTGCCTTACCTCTTGGCTATGATGCCATATGCCACTTTGGGTGATGCCCTTTCGTGGCTATTCATTGGAGCGGGAGACGGGATTCGGACCCGCGACTTTCACCTTGGCAAGGTGACACTCTACCACTGAGTCACTCCCGCACTCGATTGCTTTAACAATATATCAAAAACAAACGGATTTGGCAACAACTTTTTGAAAGTTTACACCATATTCCCTTTATTTTTGTCTATTGCAAAGCGCGTCGGCAAAATCGGACAATTCTTTTGCGCCCGAAAAGTTCAAACTTATCTCTCTTGCTCTCTGCGTTTTGGCGTTGAGTAAAGCGCGCGTTTCGTCCGCACCGAGCACCGATACTATGCTTCCTTCCTCGCCCTCGTCCAAAAGGTCGTCGGCAAGTTGAAACGCGACGCCGATGTTCAAAGCGTATTCGCCGATGTTTTCTATCTGCTCGAAGTCCGCGTTTGCGCATATTGCGCCCGAGGTGAACGCGCCTGCAATTAAAGCGGCGGTTTTTTGCGAGTACATATCGAGAAAATCGTCCTCAATCTCGCAACCGTGCAAATCGTTCGCTTGACCGAGCACCATACGTTTTGCCGCACCGGTTATCTCTTGCGCCGCCCTCGCGAAATGCGAGCCGTACACTCTTGCGCCGTCAAGCAACACGCACGAGGCGAGCGTGAGAAGTTGGTCGCCTATCAGAATACCGTTTGCGTATCCGAATTTTTTGTGTACGGAAAGTTTGCCTCTGCGATAGTCGTCGTTGTCCATCGCGGGCAAATCGTCGTGAACGAGCGAATAGTTGTGGATAAGTTCGACCGCCACCGCAAGACGGATAACTTCGTCGACTTCGGCGTCTTTGCCTATGGCGCGCGCGCCGTAATACACGCAAAGCGGGCGCACGCGTTTGCCGCCTTCGAGCGCGGCGTATCGCATACCCTCGTCAATGACGGAATTGCCATCGCCTATCGCATTTTTGAGCGACTGCTCGAACATAACGAGAAATTCGTTTTTGTCAATCGTCGAGATTTTCATAATCAGTCGAGTTTCAATTCTTCTGTGAGATTGTTGATGTCGTCCACGAGCAAAGCGAGTTTGCCTTTTTCGGCTTTGAGGTCGGCAATGCAAACCTTGCTCAGTTCGATACCCTTTTCAAAAGCCTTGACCGCCTCGTCGAGAGGGATGTCGCCTTCGAGTTGTTTTACGATTGCTTCGAGTTCGCCCAAAGCGTCCTCAAACTTTTTGATTTCAGCCATTATTTTTCACCTCGAAAATTTCTATTTTGTTTACTTGCGCCTCAATCGCGCCGTCCGAACCCGTTGCCGTAACGGTATCGCCGATTTTGAGATTCGCAACTTTGTTTATGGTTTTGCCCTGCGTTTGGATTCTGAAATATCCGCGCTTCAAAGTTTTGAGCGGCGAGAGATTGTCGAGCGAGGAGATAGCCTTGTCCGCCCTTGCGTCCGCAATCTCGAACTTTCTCTCTATCTGCGATTTAGCTCGTTGCATAAGGAACACGATTTTGTGTCCTCTCTGCAAATAGAACTCGGAAGCGAGCCGCCTCAACTTGTTGCAACTTATCTGCACTGCCGAACTTTTCCTCTCGTACGCACGCGAGGCGTTGACGGAAAGTCTGCGCATATTCTGTTTCAATTCGTCGGCGAGCGCATAGTAGTCGTACGCCACGAGTTCGCCTGCCGCCGTCGGGGTCGCCGCGCGTTTGTCGGCAACGAAGTCGCAAAGCGAAAAGTCGGTTTCATGTCCGACTGCGGACACGACGGGCGTTTTCATTTTGTACACCGCTCTGACGAGCGTTTCGTCGTAGAACGGCGCAAGGTCTTCGAGCGAGCCTCCGCCCCTTGCAATCACGATGACGTCGTAGCCGAGATTGTCAACGCGTTCGAGCACCTTTGCGATTTCCTTGCCCGCGCCCTCGCCCTGCACTCTAACGTCTTTGACCACGATGTCGATGACGGGATTTTTGCGCCGCACCGTAGTCACGATGTCGCGAATGACCGCGCCCGTTTTGGACGTGACGACAAGCACGTTTTTGGCAAATTGCGGAATGGGTTTTTTGTGCGCCTCGTCAAACAAACCTTCCTCTTGCAGTTTTGCTTTGAGTCTTTCAAATTCCAAAAACAGCATTCCTTGTCCTACGGGGGTCATAGAACTCACTTGCAACGAGAGTCTGCCGCCCTTGACGTAGTAGTCGAGCGAGCCGCGCGCAATGACGCTTTCGCCGTCTTTGGGAACGTAGGTTTTTTGCGCGTAGAAACACACGCAGGAAAGTTGCGAGAATTTATCCTTCAATGTGAAGTAAGCGTGAGGCCCTGAAAACTTGTAGCCCGAAATCTCGCCGAAAACTTCCAAACCTTTGAATATCGGGGCGTCAATACACGATTTTATCGTGGCATTAACCTCGCTTACGGATATTGTATTTTCAGAAAATGGGGTTTTATCTGACACAATCGACACTTTATACACCTTTTTTGCAGTAAAACACCGATTTTTCGGCATTTTTGCGCTGTTTTTGAGTTGAAAAATCCCGAAATATCAAACATTTGCACGTCAATTCTGCGCCGTTTGAAAATTTCGGGATAGTTTGGCAACGTTTAGTCTATATCTTTCACTATCTTTGCAAGCACGCCGTTTACGAAAGAGCCGGATTTGTCCGTGCCGTACTTCTTTGAAAGTTCGACCGCCTCGTTTATTACCACTGCGTTCGGCGCAGTATGTTCCAAAAGTTCATACGTCGCAACCAAAAGCACCGCATAGTCGGGACGATACACTCTTTCGAGCGTGTAGCCTTCCAGATGGCTTTCGATAATCTTTTTTAGTTTCTCGTCGTTTGTGACAACGCCGAGGTACGTCGAATTGATATACTGTCTGTCGTCTTCGGTGAGGTCGCTGTCAACGAGCATCAATTCCAAAGTCGACTCGTTCACCGAGCCGTAGAAGGTGTACTCGAACACCAGTTTGAACACGTTTTCTCTTGCTATTCTTCTCATAATTATTGCGCTACGTTTACCGTGACAACCTGCACGTTTACGGACTGAACCTTAAACTTGGTTGCGCCTTCGATTTGTTTTTTGACTTTCTCTTGCAAAACCGCCACTTGCGTCGGGACGCTGTATCCCAAATCGATACTCACGAAAAAGTCGACGGTGACCTTTTCGTTGGGCAAAACGTATACGGACACCGCGCCGCGATTGCGCTTTGAATTGAGAAGGCGTATGCCCTCGACGCCTTGCGCCGCTTCGGTTGCGAGCGAAACGAGTACGTCGTTCAATACCGGTGATTTTTCTTTTGCCATATTCGACCTCTTTTTTGATTATTATATCACACGCAAAAAATTATATCAACCGCTCGCAAAAATTATTTTGAGCGTAAAGCGGCGCAAGAACGAAAGCGCACCGCTCTTGCGATGCGCTCTATCTTATCCCCCCCTATGTCAGTTGAAAGGAATGACTTTGACCTCTGTCGGTTTGAACGTGGTTTCCGACACGACGACGGAAAGAATTTGATTTGCCTGTTCGGGGCTTAGTTCGCTCTGCCCGACAACAATGCTCACGCCCTTGTCGCTTATCGTGACGATTGCGTCCTCGAATCCTCTGCCCTTGATGAGAGTTTCCAGAGCAAGTTCCTTTTCCATTCTTTCCACAAGCAACATTTTTTGTTCTTGCGCCGTAGTCTTTGCGCTTTCGGAACTGTCTTGAGAATTCATAATGGCGTCAAGATACAAGAACTCGGATTCTCTCGTTGCGTCGCGGTCGCTTCTCGCCGCCGCAAAGAAGGTTTGCGTTACGGTGTTTGGTTGCCCGCTTGCGTCGTCGGACGTCTTGTTGAGTTTGTCGCTCAAAACAAAGTTCAGTACGCCCGTTGCAACGAGCAAGGCAACCATAACCGACAAAACGATTATCTTTTTGGTTTTTGCTTTCATTTTCATATATTCCTCCTATAGGTTCTCATTTTGTGCGACTCATAACGCTCACGATTTCGGAATCCACGCCGAGCGCAGACGACGCCGCCTGCAAAAGTCTGAGTCTTACGAGCGGATTGTTTGCGCCGTCCGCAATGACAAGTACGCCGACCACCTGTCCCGACGATTTCGTTATCATCGTTTCCACTTCGCCCGCGCCTTCCACCGAAGAAAGTATGCTCGAAAGCCTCGTTTCTTCGTCGTTCTGAAAGGTCTGCGCGCTTCTTTTTGTCGTCGCTACGTTAGAGTATATGATGAGCGCGATTGCAATTATGAATATCAAAACGATAATCTTTATATTTTTTATCCCTTTGATTTTCTCGAAAACGCCTTTCGCGTCGGCTTTGATTTTGTCAATCCCTTCGCTCATATCAAAATATATATCGAGTGTTTTTCAAATATTCCGCAAATTATATAAAAGACGTAAAAAGCGGCAAATTATCCATAAAAATTCAACGCAAAATCTCGCCGAAAATCGTGCTTTTCGCGCGCACGCGCGCACGCGAAATTTTGATGTACCTGCGGGCGCGCGTGCGCGCATAGAGGCTTTTTTATAGCGTTTTTCACCGTTTTCAAAACGTATTTTTTACCGTTTTCAAGCAGAACTCAGAATCAAAATTCGCTGTAAATAACCCGCACTATATTCTTTGAAACGTTCAGCGTTTCGGAAGCGATAGCGACGATTTTTTCGCCCGATATTTGAGTTTTTTCAACGTATACCCAAACGCTCATTGCAACCGTTCCGTTATAATTTATCTCCACACTACTATCGCACCCCTCGTTTTTAAGAGCAAGGCGCACCCTTTCGCTCGCCTTCAACGTAAGGTCAAGCCCCGTCGAAACGCTCGCATCGTTTTTTGAAAACATATCGTCTACATTCAACGTCCATTCCGCTTTGGCTATGGTCGGAATTATCGAAGCAATGGCAAACACGACGAGCAGCGAAAACGCGCCTTTTATATACTTCGTGCTTTTTCCGCTCGGCAAAACTATTTCGAGAAGTACGCCAAGACATATCACCCCCACAACAGACATTATCCACGCGCTCATATCACACCCCGAAATTGCAAGACGATATCAAAAGCATAAGAAGCAAGAAGAACAAAAACGCAACGCCTGCGAGCGCGGTTATTAGCAGATTCATATTTTGTGACACCGAAAACAGCAGTCCCGACGTTCGCGAATCGCCGAGCGGCTCGCATATGGCGGAAGTGAGTTTAAGCACGAGCGAAAATATCACCACTTTGAGGATAGGAAAAGCGGCAACGGCGCACAGTACGATTGCGCCGGTATAGCCGAGCGCGTTTTTGACGAGTACGACCGAAGCCGTGAGCAAATCCAGTCCGTCGGACAGATAGCCGCCCAAAATGGGAACATAACTCGAAACCGCGAATTTTGCGACATTGAATCCGAATTTATCCACCGCGCCGCCAGTTATCCCCTGCACCGTGAGAAAGGTTGCGTATATACCGAACGCTATCCCGACAAGCCAACCCGCAGCGGACTTTATGAGTTTTGCAAGTTTGTCGAGTTTGACCGTCGTCGAAATATTACCCACAACGCAAAACACTATGCACGCAATAAACGAAGGCAAAACCACCGTCGTGACGAGTTTCATAATAAACGTGCCGAGTACTGCCATAAGCGGCGAATACCCCGCGACCGTCGTCGTCGCGCCGAGTGCCGAAAGCAAGGTCAACAGCACGGGAAAAATCACGTCCGCAAATTTTGACATCGCGTTTATCGCGTCGCTCACCGTCTTTATTATGCTTGCGATTCCGCTCATAAGCACTATGACGATTGCCGAATAACAAACCGTGTGAACGACCTCTGTCGTCGAGTTATTGAGAAAGTCGCCCGTGAGCGAACACAGCATATTTTTCAAAAGGCAGATTATGACTATCGTCAAAAAACTCGGCAAAAACGACAAAAAATATCTTCCTGCCGATTTTGAAAGCAAGGTTATGAAACTCTCGTAAAAACTGCGAGGCTCGCCGCTTACGAGAGATTTCAGCGCGTGCTTTATATCTTCAATCGACACTGCCTCGCTTTCCTCTTGTCCGAGCGAATCCAAAAACTCTTGCAACGCTTTGAGGTCGAGCCCGTCGATAACCTCGTCAACCGTCGAATTGAATTCCTTTTCGATTTCTTCTTGCGACTTTTCGGCGGCGCACGCGTAGTCGCCGTCCGACAAAACACAAGAAATCACCGCGAAAAAGCTTATGAAAAACACGCAAAAACACGCAAAAAAACGGCGTTTTTTTACACTTTTTTCAACGCGAATCACAGGCTTGATTTTGATGGAAAACTCGAATTTTCTCATATTGTCGAAACGAGCGCGGACACCACGTTCACAAGGGATTTGACGATTGAAATGCTCATCAAAAATATCGTGATTTTGCCGCCGAATTGCAGTTTTTGCGCAATGGAATCACACCCCGCGTCCGATGCGACGGAGGACGAATATTCCGTCAGATACCCTATGCCGATAATCTTCAAAACCGCCGAAAACACCTCGTCGTTTATGCCGCTTTTTTCCACAATAGAGTCGAAAGCAAGCACCACTTCCCCAAGCGCGGACAACATACTTATAACCATAACGACGCCCGTCGCTATGGTTGCAAATACGCTGAATTCGGGCTTTGAATTTTTGAGCAAAGTCACAGCAACTATGCCAGTCAAAGCAATTCCGACAAGTTTGAAAATCATATCTACCTTCTGTTTTATCGCAATTCAAACAAGTGTGTTTCGACAATTTATGATGTTTATCGTGTCGAAACGCATCAATAAAGTGCCAGTATCGACTTAAGCGTATCAAACAAGCCGCCGAGCATATCAAGCACCAGAACCGCCACTATGATAAGCCCCGCAAGCGTTGCGAACGTTGCGATTTCGTCGCGGTCACTCTTTTTCAGTATCACGCAAACGATTGCCGTGAGCAACCCTACCCCTGCAATTTTCAATATAATGTTTACATCCATATTTTCTTCCTCACGCCAAAATCAACATTATCGCGATGCCCGAAAGCACGCACAGTTTGAAGTACATCCCGCCGAGTTTTTTGCTCTCGTCCTCGCACTTTGATTTCTTCGACTCGAACACGTTTTCGTAGTAGCCTATATGCGAAAGTTGGTCGTCGAGAGCAGTCTTTCCGAGTGCCGAAAAGAAGGCGGCAATCTGCTTTTTCTCGTCGTTTTTAAGAAACGAAACCGAAGCGTTTTCGTAGGCGAAAGTCTGTCCTTTTCTTGCAAGGTCGAGCCACGTTTCCACCGTCTTTTCGAAATCGCCGTTTCTGTCTTTCAAAAAGTTTTCGGCAACGTCCGGCATAGGCGTTTTTTTCATAGAGAGTTCTGTAGTCACGCACTTTGCAAACTCGCAAGCCGACTTATAATACTCTGCCCTCGAATTGTATTTTCTCTTTATCAGCAAGCCGACGTAGCACGCAATCAGCGCAAGCAACCCGCCTGCAATCAGCCTCAATATCTCGCTCATATCTTTTTCTCGATTATTGTGCCGACGGGATTCTTGCCGAGAACGTACACGACATCGAACGCATCGACGAGCGGCGCAAATTCACTGCTTTGCACGCCGTCTACACTCTCGCCGTGCAACGTCGCAAATACGCTCACACCGCACCTCATAACGTCGAGAACGGACTTTACGTCCTCGATTCCGAACAACTCGTCCGTGACGATAATATCCGGATTCATCGCCCTCACGCAGTTTTCGTACGCATCCTTTTTCGGAACGCCGCTCACGACTTCCGCGTCGCCTATATCGAGAAGCGGCACGCCCTTCGACATTGCGCAAAGTTCGTACCTTTCGTCTATTACGACAACGTTGAAACTATTTGATGCAATGCGAGCAAGTTCCCGAAGCAACGTCGTCTTTCCACCGCCCGTAGGCGAAACTATAAGCGTGTTGCGAGGTTTACCGTCCCTGAATACGTCTGCGGCTATCTTGTCCGCAATGCCTTTGATTTGGTGCGGCACGCGAATCACCAAAAACGCAATGTTCTTTATGCCCATAAGTTTGCCGCCTTCGAGTATGCCCTCACCGCCCACGCCGATTCGATAATGCTTGCAAGGAACATATCCCCTTTTCATCTCGTCGGAAGCACTGTAAAAAGACATGTTCGTTGCACGTGCCAGAACGTCCTCAATGTCCTTTTGCGTGACGATATACGGCGCGCCGTAACTCGACACTACCTTTCTTTTGCCGTTAACGCCGCAAGCAATCAAAGGTCTGCCCACCCTCACGCGCAATTCCGCAATAATCTTTTCGTCGCCGACCATTTTGGCGATTCTCTCACCGAGCAAATCTTCAAGCATACAAAACTATATGCCGAGCGTAAAGAGCAAATAGCAATGCGACAAATTTAGCCCTTTTTCGCAAACGGAAATAAATAGAAAACTAAAAGAAAATTTGATTAAACGGATATTGGATTTTATAAAACAAAAACGTTTTGTAATTCGAAAGTATTAACTAAGAATCTGAAACTGATGAAGAATACACGCTATTATCTAAATGCGCCAAACAGATGAAGGAACGGTGTCAAGAGTCTGAAACGGATGGACAAACATCTAAGTGTGCCAAACAGATGAAGAACAAAAAAGAGGCATCTGAACGGCAACCCTAATTTACAAGGCGTAAATGAGTTGACGGACGGATGCCTCTGCCGAAGTTATTCGCTGTTTGGTGCGCTTAGACTCTTGACATATATTCGCCGGTGCGAGTATCGATTCTTATAGTATCACCCTCGTTGACGAACATAGGAACTTGAAGTTCGTAACCGGTTTCTACGGTTGCGGGCTTGGTGGCGTTGGTTGCGGTGTTGCCTGCAACTGCCGGCTCGCATACGGTGATGAGAAGTTCGACAAAGTTCGGCGGTTCGACAGAGAACGGTGCGCCTTGGAAGAACTTCATAGTGACGTTCATATTCTCTTTGACGAAGTTGAGAGCGTCTTCGACTTGGCTCTTGTTGAGCGGAATTTGCTCGTAAGTGTCGGCGTCCATAAAGTAATAGAATTCGCCGTCGTTGTAGAGGTATTCCATCGTTTTGGTTTCGATGTGTGCAAGTTCAAATTTTTCGGTGGGGTTGAAAGTTTGTTCAAGCACGGCACCCGTGACGACGTTTTTCATCTTGGTGCGAACGAAAGCAGCGCCCTTGCCCGGTTTGACGTGCAAGAAATCTACTATGGTCATAATCTTGTTGTCATAGAGGAAAGTGATGCCCTTTCTCAAATCGCCTGCCATAATTTGTGCCATAATGATATTCTCCTAAATATGTGTGTTTTGTATTGTTGCGTTAAAACCCATAAGGTATTTTAACACCAAGTGCGCCGCAATGCAAGTTTTACGCAAAATATTGCATAAACCTTGACGCGACACGGTATCGTTTTTTTCAAAAACTTACTTTGCGTACTCTACGCTGCGAACTTCTCTGATGACGTTGACTTTGATTTGTCCCGGATATTCGAGTTCGTTTTCGAGTTTTTGCGCAATCTCTTTTGCGAGGAACACGGTTGACGCGTCGTTGACTTGTTCGGGTTTGACCATAACGCGGATTTCCCTGCCCGCTTGGACTGCGAAAGTTTGTTCGACGCCGTCAAAGGATTTTGCGATGTCTTCGAGTTTCTCGATACGTTTGACGTAGGTTTCGACGGATTCGCGTCTTGCGCCGGGTCTTGCGCTGGATATAGCGTCGGCGGCTTGAACGAGAACTGCGTCGATAGTTTGCGGTTCGATGTCGTTGTGGTGCGCCGCGATTGCGTGAATGACCTCGTTGCTCTCGCGATATTTCTTTGCGATTTCCACGCCGAGTTGAATGTGTGTGCCTTCGAACTCGTGGTCGATTGCCTTGCCGATGTCGTGAAGCAATCCCGCTCTCTTTGCGATACGAGGATCGATGCCGAGTTCTGCCGCCATAATCGCCGCGACGGAAGCGACTTCTATGGAGTGTTTAAGCACGTTTTGTCCGTAACTGGTGCGGTATTTGAGTCTACCGAGAATCTTGATAAGTTCGGGATGCAAGCCGTGCACGCCCACTTCGAACGCCGCTTCTTCGCCTGCTTCCTTGATGCCTTGCTCGACTTCCTTTCTCACCTTGTCCACCATTTCCTCGATACGAGCGGGGTGAATACGACCGTCGGTGATGAGTTTTTCGAGAGTGAGCCTTGCAACTTCCCTTCTTACGGGGTCGAAACTCGAAAGAGTGATGACGTCGGGGGTGTCGTCGATGATGAGGTCAACGCCCGTCGCGCTTTCGAGAGCGCGAATGTTTCTTCCCATACGTCCGATGATTCTTCCCTTCATCTCGTCGTTTGGCAATGCCACGACAGATACGGTGTTTTCGGTTGCGGTGTCCGCGGCGCAGCGTTGAATCGCTTGCGAAATGATGTTTTGCGCCTCTTTGACCGCGTTGTCTTTTGCCTCTTGAATGAGGAGTTTCGCATCGTTTGCACTGCTCTTTTTAACGCTGTCGAGCAACGCGTCTTTGAGTTCTTGCGATGCTTCCTCTTTGGTCATACCGGCAACTCTTTCGAGTTCCTGTTGCATAGTTTGTTGAGCGTTGTTGAGTTCGTTTTCAATGCCTTTCAAACGCTCTTTTGTTTCTTCGTTTTGCTTTTGCGATCTTTCCACATCCTCGATTTTCTTATCGAGAGCGGCGTCTTTTTTGTCAAGAGCGTCCTCTTTCTTGTCGAGGGTCGCCTCTTTTTGAGCGAGGCGGTTTTCGGTGCGTTGTAGATCTTGCTTGCGCTCTTTGGTTTCGTTTTCGAAATCAACGCGCATTTTGTTCATTTGTTCCTTTGCCTCGAGCATACCGTCCTTGCGAATGGTCTTTGCTTCGAGATTTGCTTCTTCGATAATTCTTGCCGCTTCGCGTTTCGCATTGCCGATTTTGTTTTGAGAATAGACTCTGTAAACGATGAAACCGATCAGCGCGCCTACGACGAGTGCGCAAGCAGCCGCAATTCCGGCAGCCACGCCCGGTGTGAGAGCAGCAATCAGAAAATTGAAATTCCCGGTCATAGTCGACCTCCATATATATAATCAAAACCACACGAGAAAGCAAAAATACGGTTATACGGAAAGTTTTTTCAAACCGAGAAAACCCCAAGATTTAATATGCAAACTTTGTATCTATACCAAATATTGTTTTCAATATATAGTTTTGTCTTATATAGTATATACTATTTATAGCGTTTCGTCAATGCGGAAGTCTCAAAAAAAATCGCTTTTCGGCAATGAAAAGCGATTTTTGTTCAAATCGGGGTTTTACGAGGCGAAATTCACTTGTTCAACTCGTATTTTTCGCGTATTTTCGCGTCGAGTTCTTTGAAGATTTCGGGGTTGGACTTCAAAAAATCCATAGCCTTATCTCTGCCCTGTCCTATCTTCTCGTCGTTGTAACTGAACCAACTGCCGCTCTTTTGCACGAATCCGTTTTCGACCGCGAGGTCCAAAACGCAACCCATATTGGAAATACCCGTGCCGTACATAATGTCGAATTCCGCAACTTTGAACGGAGGCGCAACCTTGTTCTTGACGACTTTTGCTTTGACGTGGTTACCGACGATGTCGCTGCCGTCTTTGAGGGTGTCCGCTTTTCTGATTTCGATACGCACGGAAGCGTAGAATTTGAGCGCTTTTCCGCCCGTGGTGGTTTCGGGATTGCCGTACATAACGCCGATCTTCTCTCTCAACTGGTTGATGAAGATGATCGTGCATTTGCTCTTTGACGAAGCGGCGGTGATTTTGCGAAGCGCTTGCGACATAAGACGCGCTTGCATACCGACGTGGCTGTCGCCCATATCGCCGTCGAGTTCGGCTTGCGGCGTGAGCGCGGCGACGGAGTCGATAACGATGATGTCGATTGCGCCGCTTCTGATGAGCGTTTCGGTGATTTCGAGCGCTTGCTCGCCGCTGTCGGGTTGGGATATGTAGAGGTCGTCGAGATTTACGCCGAGTTTCGATGCGTAAACGGGGTCGAGAGCGTGCTCTGCGTCGACGAACGCCGCCGTGCCGCCTTCCTTTTGCACTTCCGCCACGCAGTGAAGCGCAACGGTCGTTTTGCCCGAAGATTCGGGTCCGTAGATTTCGATTATTCTTCCCTTCGGGATACCGCCGATGCCGAGTGCGACGTCGAGCGTCAAGCAACCCGTCGAAATCGCTTCGACTTTGGGGATTTCCGTTTCGCCCAAGCGCATAATCGCGCCTTTGCCGAAGTCCTTTTCTATTTTTGCGAGCGCAAGTTGTAGGTTGCGTTCCTTATCGGTTGATTTATCCGGAATTTTGTCTGCCATAGTAGTTCTCCTTTATATCCTTTCGCCTCTTTAAGGCAAATGATTTTCTTTATTTATATTATGTCACGTTCAATGTACCGAAATCGGTGCATCAAAGCCGCAAAATATCCCCTTTCAAATATCTTATGAGATAGAACAACGCAACGTTTGAAGTTGCCGTCCGTATCTCGTTGCGACTGCCCGAAAATCTGCGCTCGAAAACGGTGATAAACTCGCCGCCACCGACAGCGATGTAGACGAGTCCCACGGGTTTTCCCTCGTCGCCGGTCGGACCTGCGAGTCCCGTCGTTGCCAAAGCGATGTCAACGGGGCGTTTGCAAAGACCTTTGACCATTGCGTATGCGGTTTCTCTGCTCACCGCGCCGTAGTCTGCAAGCACGGATTTGGGAACGCCGAGCCTTTCGACCTTGGACGCGCGGTTATAGCATACGATACCCTCGTAAAAATTTGCACTGATTCCCGCAATGCTCGTAAGTCTCGAACAGATTTCGCCGCCCGTCAGACTTTCGCCTACGGCGAGAGTGCGGTTGTTCATTCTCAAAAGCCTTGCCGCGATTTCTTCGAGCGAGCCTTCCGACGCCGAATACACTTCTTCTTCAAAGACGTTGTACACCCTGCTTTTTACGTTTTCGAACACGTCGCGGCTTGCGTCGCTCGTCATCGTTATCGTAGCGTCGAGGCAGTTTTCCACAACCGAAAATTCCACGCCGAATCCCTCGAAAACTTTGAGTTTCGAGAGAATTTCATCTTTGCTAAGTCCGCAGATTTTGACGATTTCTATTATCATTTTCGGTTATCTAACTTGTCGTTTTTGCAGTGAGTTCTCGCTCGTTATTTTGCATTATTTTGCTTGGTTTGCTTCTTCGCTTTCGCTTTTCTTTTCGTCCTCGTCGTCTTGTTTGAGAACGTGTTTGTTTTTCAAGACGTAATTAAGTCCGCTGTACACCGCAAAAAACGAGCCGATATAGAACACGATTGTGCCTATCCACCCGAGTGCGGGATGAAGCCCTGCGAGCATAAGCACGGTTACGCCGACGTCGAGGCATACGGTTTTGATTTTGCCGTAAATGTCCGCCGCAAGCACGAGTCCTCTCGAAGCCGCTATGGAACGGAACACGCCTATCATAAGTTCTCTTGAAAGGATTATTCCCGAAAGCAAAGCGATTACGAGCGCGTTGTGCGGATAAACACCGCCCATCGAAAGTCCGTCGCCAAACAGTACGATAAGGAACAGCATCACCACGATTACAACCTTGTCCGCGAGCGGGTCCAAAAACTTGCCGAGCATAGACACGGTGTTGGTCTTTCTTGCGATGTGCCCGTCGATAAAGTCGGTTGCGCAGCAGATTGCAAACAACACAGCCGCTATGACTATCAACGCGATATGTGCGCCTTGCGATACGTTTGCAAGTTCCGCCGCAATGAACATCGCGATTGTCGGAACAATCAAAAATATACGCGCGATTGTGATTTTCGTTGCGAGAGTGATTTTCATTTTATCACCTTTCCCACAAGGTCGATACCGTCGCTGCCCGTGATTTCGACGTCGTAAAACTCGCCTATTCTCACTTCCTCGTCAGACTCGAACAACGTCACGTTGTCGATGTCGGGTGCTTGCGTTTGACTTCTTCCGACGAATTTTTGTCTGTCGTAGTCGATGTCGTCGTATATGACCTTGATTTTCGAGCCTATCAACTCTTTGTTGCGGCTCTTGATTATTTTTTCTTGAATCGCACGCAGTTTGTTTGCGCGCTCTTCCTTTACCGATTCGTCGAGATGTCCGTCGAGTTTGTCGGCAGGCGTGCCTTCTTCCCTCGAATACGCAAAGAATCCCGCATAATCGAATTTGACTTCCTTGACGAATTTTTCGAGTTTCTCGAACTGCTCTTGCGTTTCGCCGGGAAATCCGCAAATAAACGTCGTGCGCACCGCAATGCCCGCGTTTTTGAGTTTGGCGATAAGTTCCCTAATGCTCTTTTCGTCGGTTCTGCGGTTCATACGTTTCAAAACGTCGTCGTCGACGTGTTGAAGCGGAATATCCATATATTTTGCGATTTTATCGTTGTTTTTGACGTATTCGATGAGTGCGTCGTCCACCATTTCGGGATAGAGATACAAGAGGCGAATCCACGCAAAATCGAGCTTTGAAAGTCTGTCCAAAAGTTCGATTAAATGCGGCTTTCCGTCGAAATCCGTGCCGTATCTCGTCACGTCTTGCGCAACCAAAATGAGTTCTTTCACGCCGTCGTCGGACAACTTTTTCGCTTCGCAAATCAAGTCTTCGAGTTTTTCCGAGCGGTACTTACCCCTTATGGACGGAATGGCGCAGTAAGTGCAATGATTGCTACAACCGTCCGCGATTTTGAGATACGCATAGTGATATGGCGTCGTAAGCACTCTGTCCGAATAGAAAGCGTCGAGATTTGCGCAATTAAGCACCTTTTCGCCGTCCTCTACGTCCTTTATAGTCTTCAAAATCGCGTCGTAATCCGCAATGCCGAGTATGGCGTCAACTTCGGGAAATTCCTTTTTGAGAGTATCTGCGTATCTTTGCGCAAGGCAACCCGTCACAATGACTTTTTTGCCCTTGCCCGCATTTTTTGCGGCAATCGCGCTCAAAATCTCGTCTATGGATTCTTCTTTTGCTTTGTCGATAAATGCGCAGGTGTTGACGATGATAACGTCGGCTTCTTCCTCGCTACCGACGAGCGTGTGTCCGCCGCCCACGAGGCGAGAGAGCATTTTTTCGGTATCTACCCTGTTTTTATCGCAACCGAGCGATATTGCGCCTATTCTCATTCGTCATCATCCTCGCTTTGAGCCGAGGCTTTGAGTTCTTCAAGTTCCTCGTAAGTGATGTTGACCTTTTTCTTCTTGGGGTCGTGTTCGTCGGGAGTAAGATAGCCCATAAGGTCCATTTTGTCGTAAATCTTTGCCGCCTTAGGCCAGCCGAGTCCCAGACGACGTTGCATAAAGGATATGCTGATAGGCGCGTCTTGTTCCTCGCGAAGTTCTATGCCCAGTTGCAAAGCGTCGAAAAGTTCGGGCGGAATCTTATCTTTGTCGTTGCCGCGCTGTTCTTTGGATTGAGAGGGCTTTTCTTCCTCTTTGTCCTTGAAGATAGCGTCTTTGATATTATTGTCGAAGTACGCGTCGTTTTTGGATTTGACGAAATCCACCACTCTCTTGACTTCTTCGTTAGAAATAAACGCACCTTGCATACGTTCGAGGTCGCTTGCGCCCGGCATCATATACAGCAAATCGCCGTAGCCGAGCAGTTTGTCCGCTCCGACCGTGTCGAGAATGGTTTTACTGTCGAAACTCGACGTAACCTTGAACGCCACGCGGCTCGGGAAGTTGTTTTTGATAGTACCGCTGATGACGTCGACGGACGGTCTTTGCGTTGCGAGCATCAGGTGAATACCCACAGCACGCGCAAGTCTTGCGATACGGTTCACCGTATCCTCTACCGCCTTTTTGCCCGTGGACATAAGGTCTGCGAACTCATCCACGATTATGACGATTCTCGGCATCTTTTCGTAGCCGTTCTTTTGGCAATCGGCATTGTATTCGTCTATATCTCTGTAATTGACTTCGGCAAGGAATTTAATACGTCTTTCCATCTCGCTTATCGCCCAGTTGAGAGCGCGGATAGCCTTGTCCGTATCGCAGATGATTTCGTCCATAAGAAGGTGCGGAATGCCTGCGTACACGCTCATTTCTATGCGCTTGGGGTCGATGAGGATAAGGCGCACGTCGTCGGGCGAAGCCTTGTAGAGCAAACTTACGATGATAGAGTTTATACAGCAACTCTTGCCTGCGCCCGTCGCGCCCGCGATGAGAACGTGCGGAAGTTTTTTGATTTCCACCACTCTCGAATCGCCGTAAAGGTTTTTGCCGAGTGCGAACGTTGCGGGTGCTTTTGCATTGTTAAATTCGGGCGATTGAATAATCTCGCTGAGGTTAACGTTCCTTCTATGCTTGTTGGGCACTTCGATACCGACAGCGTTTTCGCCCGGGATAGGAGCGATGATACGCACGCTTCCCGCTTCCATCTTCATTGCGATGTCGCTTTCAAGCGAGGAAATATAGCCGATTGTTCTGCCCCTCGGCATTTCGACGCGCAACTTGTACATCGTGAACGTAGGTCCGACCATAATGTCGATAACCTCGCCCGTAATGCTGAAAAACGCGAGCGTATTGATGATTTGTTCTTTCTTTTGCTCGTAGTCCTCGTTCTGATCGATTTCGGGTGCGGGCGGATTGAGCAAGTTGAGCGGCGGCGCAACGTACGGACGTTTGGGCGCGGCTTGCGATATGGCTTGGTCCATATTCACTTGCGTGAGTCTTTCTTTGTCCGCTTTCTTTGGCGTTTCCGCCTTTTGTATGCCGCGAGATTGCGAGGCTTTCATCTTTTCCTCACGCATAAGTGCTTCTCGCTCGTACTGACCCATTTGCGGGGTTTCCTTTATCGCTTGCTTTATGTTTTGAATACGAGCCTTAACTTCTGCGTTTTCTATGTCTTTTGCGGAATTTTTGGCGATTGCGGTCGTCGATTGAATCGCCGCTCTCGACATATCGCCGCCCGTAACCTTTTGTTGAACGGGTGCAGGCGCGCTCGGATTGTCGCCGCCGACGGTCTTGTCCTCGTCAACGTACTTGGGACGTTGATTCTCAAGCGTGGCTTTGCTCATTTCGTAGGTCTTGACAGGTTTCGTCTTGCCTATGCCACCAAAGAAATTCGTTTCCGTCTTTTCTTCCTCGACGGCGGTTTGCGAAAAGGCTCTCGGCAACTTCGCCTCGCCTTGCACGGGTTTATATCCGCTTCTGTCGAGGTCGTCGATGCTCGCCGCTTTCTTGGGCGATACGACAGGCGGATTCTTTGCCGCTTGCGTATCGTTACTCGTTTGTTTTTGCGTATTTTGCGCCATATTTTGTGCGTTTTGAGCGGCATTTTTAGTGGTTTGTTCCGCTTTTTCACGCGCTATGAACACCATATCCGTCTTGGGTTTTTCGTACGCTTCGGACACGATTTCCTCTTTCACGGCAGGTTTTTGTTCTTCCTCGCCGGAAATGGCTCTGTTAAGCGCGCCGAGCATACCGACGTTCACTTGCTGTTTGGATACGGATTCGTTTGCTTTCTGAATGGTTGAATTGATAGTCTCTGCCCCGTCGTACGTCTTCGTGGGTTTGACCACTTCTTTCTTTACGGGCTCGGCGATAAGGCACGCCTCGTCTTGTTGTTCCATATGCACGCCCGCCTCGTATTCGGGTTTTGCGTACATTTGACCGAAGCGTTGAGTTTGCTCTTGCTTGAGCGCGCTGAAATCACGCTTGAAATCGAGCGGCGTTTGGATTTTGCTCGTTGCGGATTCTTGCGGCTTTTGTTGCGCTTGCGCCGATTGAGCGGCTTGCGCGGCTTGCGGCTCGGGTTGAACGGCTCTGTATCTCGACATAAAGTCTTCGCGAATCGCACTTTGAGTCGCGTCCACGCCGAGTTTGGATTTAAGTTCGTTTCTTCTGAATGCGCTATACGGTGCGCTGACGTTCGAGAGCGCGTTGCTCGGGTCTTTCAAAGTGTCGAATCTCGCAAGATTGTCCTTGTTCGGACCTGCGCCGAAAAGAATGTCTTTTGCGATACCTCTTGCCGAGAATCTGTCCTCGCCTTGCGCGTACGTCGGACGTTTCACTTCGTCCTCTACAGTGCCTTGCGCGTTGGGATAAAGCGGATTGAATGAATCGAGCGGACTGTACCCTTCCGCACCGAGTGCCTTTTTGTTCACTTTGCGTTGAAGCGGGTCGCCGGGGACGTCCACGACGTAAAGTCCCCTTCCGCTGCTTGCCGAATTGAAATCGGTAATCGTGGGCGCGTCTTGCGCCTCGACGAGCGGCGATTGAACGGTTGTCGTCTTTTGAGATTTAGAGAAAAGAGCGCGTTTTTGCTTGGGTTCTCTCATTCTGCGCTCACGCTCGCCTTTGGTTGCAACCGTGTAGGTGACGTTGCGTTTGATAGAGGGAAAAATCGCAAAAAACGCAAGCAAGAAAAACGCCACGCACGCCGCGATAAGCGCGCCGACCGAAGTTATGACTTTCATAAGCGGATACGCCGCCAAGCCTAAGAGCATACCGCCCGCGGTGTTCGTGCCGTGATAGCACGCAAGAAGATAATCGGCGTAACTTTTGCCGACGATGTGCGTGCTCGAAGTGTAAATGTGAAGTGCGAAAATGCCGAGTATAAGCAAACCGAAATAAGTCAACGCTTTCGACGCGCGCATTTTGAGGCGCACGTTGAAAGTGACGGCAATGCCGATGATGAGAGCCATAAGCGAATAGGCGTAAGCGGCAAGACCGAAAAATCCGCACAGGAAAGAATATACCATTCTTCCCACGCCGCCCAACGCGCCGACCAATGAAAGGAAGCAAAACAGCGACACGAGTATGATAAGCACCCCTGCCGCGATTCTGTTGCCTCTGTTTGCTTTTGCTTGTCTTGTATCTGTCAAGGTAAACCTTCCCGATAATATATAATATTAGTATTGAAATTATACCACAATATAAGGATATTTACAAGAGAAAATGTCGCAAGAACGTCAAAGTTTTTTTATTGAACAAAATATACGACTAAATGTACGCTTTTGAAGACGTGATAAAAGCCGCCGTCCGCCCTCCTTGCAGAGCGGACAAATAACGCACACTCATTCAAAGCGTACTTATAAACGGAATGTGCCTTTTCACATACGGAACGCGAGCCGCAAGGCGGCGAGAAAGCGAGCGCCGAACTTGACGATTAGTACAAGTGAACGGGCGAGTGTGGATTTTTTCGCCCGTGAACGAGTGACATAACAAGAGGACGATACTTTTCTATGTGAGTGCCGAGTGTTGTCCCCCGCTACGCGGTCGCCGTGGGTTCCCTCAAATTTATGCAGAGGGGGAACGGCGATAGGGAAAACACGTGAGGAAAGGGGAAATTTTAATTAAAATATTATATGCGGTCTTTCTTTTAGCGAACGATAAAAACAGCGTTGCAATATATATGCAACGCCGTTTTTAATATTCTAATCGTTCCTTTTTATAATTTTGAGAATGTCTACATCATCGTCGGGGGCGACTATCGACGAGCAAACTTCGGTGAAATCGAATATCTCTTTCGCACACTTCTTCACGTCCTCTTTCGTCACGGAATCTATGCTCTTTATGCGTTTGTCGAAGTCGTAAAGTTCGCCCGTTTGCACTGCGTGTCCGCCAAACGTTCTCATCATCGCCGACGTGCTTTCCTGTCCGAGAACGAGCGACGTTTTGAGTTGCTCTTTACCCTTATTCAGTTCCTCATCGCTTACGCCCTTGTCGATAAGAAGGTCGATTTCGTTCCTTATCGCCTCGACCGCACTCACCGTATTGTGCGGGCTCGTGGATGTGTAAATTATAAACGCGCCGTTGTTCTGATACGAAGACGGATAGCCGTAAATCGTGTAACAAAGTCCGAGTTTTTCACGCACGCTTTGGAACAGTCTCGACGACATTTCCATACTGAAAATTATCGTCATAAGTTGCATTGCGGTGCATCTTTCGTCGTTGTACGGATAGGACGGAAACGCAAACGCGATATGCGTTTGTTCTATCGATTTTTTACGCTTGCAAGAGTGTGAATGAGGCGTGCGCGCGCATATGGGCGCATTGTCATAATCATTTTGAGAGGTATATTTATCCTCAAAATACTTCTTTGCAATCGCGACAGCTTGCTCTTCGGTGAGATTGCCCGCAATCGACAAAACCGTGTTTTGCGCCACGTAGTGCTTGTCGTGATAGTCTTTGAGCGTTTGGCTCGTCATTTCTTTGAGGGTTTTCTTCGTTCCGAGAATGGCTTTTTCAAGCGGACAGCCTTTAAAATAGAGGCTCAACAGCCTCTCGAGGCACAAGTCGTCAGGCGTATCCTCGCTCTCGTTGATTTCCTCGATAACCACTCTACGCTCTTTTTCGAGTTCGACGGGGTCGAAAGAGGGATTGAAGTACATATCCGACAGCACGTCCGCGCACTTTTCGGCGTTAGTATCGAGAGATACCGTATGAAAACAAGTGTAACTCTTTGCGGTGAAAGCGTTGATTTGCGCGCCTATGCAGTCGATTTCGTTCACGATGTCGAACGCACTGCGGTTTGCCGTGCCTTTGAACACCATATGCTCGATAAAATGCGATATGCCGGCAATATCTGGCGTTTCCTTAACCACGCCTGCGCCGACAAAGACGCCGATTGCCACCGACCTTACGGCGGTGTTCGGCACGAATACGAGTTTCAATTCGCTTTTGAAAGTAATCATTTTTTGCATATCTATATTATATCACATAGTTTGAAAGTCGCAATCATATTTTATGGTATGAGTGAAACGAGGTTCCGCAATTTTTGCGCAAATTTTGTCATAGTATCTGTGCTTTTGCTTGTTTTCGGCGTATCGTTCGTCGCGGCGTACCCCATCGAAGTCAAAGCCGAACAAGTCAACAACGCCGTTTACAGCGGAAACGCAAGCACGCAAAGCGTCGCTTTGACGTTCAACGTGTACGAGCGCACGGACAACGTATTGGAAATAGCCGAAATTCTCGACGAATACGGCTACAAATCCACCTTTTTCGTGGGCGGATTATGGGCGGCAAAAAACGGCGACGCACTCTTGAAACTCTGCTCGGACGGCCACGAAATAGGCAATCACGGCTATTCCCACCAAGACCACGCAAAACTCAACAAACAACGCAATATCGAGGAAATCGAAATCACCGAAAAAATGATAGATTCCTCGTTGAACACCCTGCCCGACTATCGAAATTCCAAACTTTTCGCACCGCCGAGCGGCAGTATGGGAAACGCTATGTTCGACGCTTGCAAAGAACTCGGCTATACGGTGATAATGTGGACTCACGACACGATTGACTGGCGCGACAAAAACGCCGATTTAATCTACGAGCGCGCAACGAAAAGTCTGAAAGCCGGCGACATAGTTTTGATGCACCCCACCGACTGCACCGTCGCCGCCCTGCCGAAAATTTTGGAATATATAAAATCTCAAAACCTTAAAGCCGACGTGGTGAGCAACGTGATTGAAAAGTAATGCGCGAGCATTACTTTTCAAGCGATATTGTTGCGTAGCAACAGTTATATTTGCGCAAATCGGGGTTGATTCTTCCTCTACAAGAGTAATCGTCGTGTACTCTAAATAACACATCACCCCTTCCCTTCGGGATTGATTCTTCCTTTACAAGAGTATACTCTAAAATAAAGCTTCCCCCTTCCTCACGGGGTCAATTCTTCCTCTACAAGGGTGACCGTCACATACTCTAAATTAAAGCTTCCCCCTTCCTCACGTGTTTCCCCGCCCGCCGTTCCCCCTCTGCATAAATTTGAGGGAACCCACGGCGTCCGCTTCGCGTGGGGCAACACTCGGTGCTCGCATAGACAGGGGCATTTCACTTATTATGCCACTTCGACTGCGTGGCGGCTTCGCAACAGAATGCCACGCATTCTCGTACAAATCATCAAGCTCGACGCTCGCTACGGTCATCGCCTTGCGATTCCAATTCCGTCTGCAAATAGGCAAATTCCGTTTATAAGTACACCTTGAATGAGTTTTCGTTAAAAGTCCTAATCTGGAAGTTCTTTTCTAAAGCCGCCAATTAAATGCATAACGCGAAAACAGCCCCTTGAACCAAAACCCAACGTACTTGAGCGTACGTGATTTTGGAACAAGGGGCTGTTGACAAAGTTAGGCGTTAATTGGCGGCTTTAGAAAGAACTTCCTTAAGGCGGAGGTCAACCCTGTGCTTCTCGTCAATCTTAATAACCTTGACAAGAACGATGTCGCCGACGTTGACTACGTCCGTGACCTTTTCGACGCGTTGGTCGGAAAGTTTGGAAATGTGAATCATACCGTCTTTGCCGGGTGCAAAGTTGACGGACGCACCGAATTGTCCTTTGTCGTTTTCCATAATCTTGGTGACTTTGCCTTCGTAAACGTCGCCCACTTCTACGTCGCGAACGATGTTCTCGATGATGGTGCGCGCTTTGCGGATTGCGGCGTCGTCGCTGGAAGCGATAAAGATTGTGCCTTCGTCGTTGATGTCGATCTTCACGCCGGTGTCTTCGATGATCTTGTTGATGGTCTTTCCGCCCGTACCGATTACGTCGCGGATCTTATCGGGATCGATCGAGAAGGAAACGATCTTGGGTGCGAACTTGCTGAGTTCTGCTCTCGGTGCGGGAAGCGTTGCGAGCATCTTGCCGAGGATTTCGAGTCTGCCGAGTCTTGCTTGTTCGAGAGCGCGAGTGAGGATTTGCTCGTCGATGCCCTTGATCTTAATATCCATTTGAATTGCGGTGATACCTTCGGTCGTACCTGCGACTTTGAAGTCCATATCGCCGAGGAAGTCCTCAAGACCTTGAATGTCTGTGAGAACTGCGACTTTGTGGCTTTCTTCATTCTTTATAAGGCCCATAGCGATACCTGCGACGGGTGCTTTGATGGGAACGCCTGCATCCATAAGAGCAAGAGTGCTGCCGCAAACGGACGCTTGAGAAGTCGAACCGTTGGAACTCAAAATATCGGATACCGTGCGGATTGCGTACGGGAATTCTTCTTCGGACGGAAGAACGGGTTCGAGAGCGCGTTCTGCGAGTGCGCCGTGACCGATTTCACGACGACCGGGACTCTTGAGAGCCTTTGCTTCGCCTGTGGAATAACCGGGCATATTGTATTGGTGCATATATCTCTTGTAGTAGTCGTCGTCAAGACCTTCGAGTTTTTGCGCTTCGCTTATAGTGCCGAGAGTGCAAGTGGTGAGTGCTTGAGTCTGACCTCTTGTGAACACTGCGCTGCCGTGAACGCGCGGAAGCATACCGACTTCGCACCAGATAGGACGAATTTCGGTGAGCGTTCTGCCGTCGGGACGTACGCCGCCATCGAGAATCTTTGCACGAACTTTTTCTTTCTTGAGATAGTAGAGGCTGTCGAGAATGAATTTGGTCTTCTTGGGCTCGTCGCACCACTCGTCTTGGAAATGTGCAAGCACGTCAACGTTGAGCGCGTCTTCTCTTTCTTCTCTTTCATAGCGGTCGAACGCTTCGAGGACATAGTCCATCTTCTCGTTTGCGTATGCTCTGACTGCTTCGTTGATGTTGTCGGGGATATGTTCGAGTTCGACGTCGAGTTTGGGTTTGCCGACTTCTTTTTGGATTTCCTCGATGAAAGCAACGATTTTTTTGATTTCTTCGTGACCGAACAGGATTGCGTCGAGCATTTCTTTTTCGGTGATGACGTCTGCGCCTGCTTCAACCATCATAATTGCGTCTTTGGTGCCGCTGAGGTTGAGCGTAAGACGAGATTTTGCGCGTTGCGTGCTGTCGGGGTTGATGACATACTCGCCGTCCACCATACCGACTACGACCGAACCCGTAGGACCTGCCCAAGGAATGTCGCTTATCGAAAGAGCAACGGACGAACCGATCATACCGAAAACTTCGGGCGGGATGTTGGTGTCAACCGAAAGAACCGTTGCAATAACCGTAACGTCGTTGTAAAGTCCCTTCGGGAAGAGCGGACGAATAGGTCTGTCGATAAGACGCGAAGTGAGAATCGCCTTGTCGCTTGCTCTACCCTCTCTCTTTTTGAATCCGCCGGGGATTTTGCCGATTGCATACATTTTCTCTTCGTAGTCAACGCTCAAAGGGAAAAAGTCCATACCGTCGCGTGGTGCTTTGCTCATCGTTGCGTTGACCATAACGACCGTGTCGCCGCAACGCACTATGCAAGAGCCGTTGGATTGAGAGCAGTATGCGCCTGTTTCGACGGTCATTTCTCTGCCGCCTACCGTTGTCTTGAAAATTCTTTTTTCCATAAAATTTCTCCTTCTGGGAATTCCGTCATTCCCGTATTATCCGCAAAAGCGGTTTATTTTTATTTTTTCGCACAAGACGTCGCTTATGCGCTTTTTCCAAAAAAAACGGGTGCAGTAAATCTACACCCGAAATTTTCTTTATTTTCTCAAACCGAGAGCAGATACGATTGCACGGTATCTCTCGATGTCCATCTCTTTGAGATAGTTGAGAAGACTTCTTCTGTGACCGACCATCATAAGAAGACCGCGACGGCTGTGGTGATCCTTCGGGTGATTTTTAAGGTGTTCGGTGAGTTCTGCGATACGAGCGGTCAAAAGAGCGATTTGAACTTCGGGTGAACCGGTGTCGCCTTCTTTGCGAGCGTACTTTGCGATGATTTCTTGTTTCGTTGTTTTATCCATTGTTTTTGCCTCCTTCGTTGGATAAGTGATACGCTTTCAACCAAGTAACGACTCGGAGTATTGTCGCAACCTCGTCGAAAGTACGAATTGATTCTACCACATTGAATATATAAAGTAAAACGATTTTACCCTATTTTGCAAAAAATTAAATATTATTTAATGGTTTTTATTATTCAAAATTAAAACTTCCCCCTTCCTCACGTGTTTCCCCTACCGCCGTTCCCCCTCTGCATACTTTGAGGGAACCCACGGCGTCCGCTTCGCGTGGGGCAACACTCGGCTCTCGCATAGAAAAGTATCGTTCTCTTATTATGCCACTCGTTCACGGGCGAAAAAATCCACACTCGCCCGTTCACTTGTACTATCCGTCAAGCTCGGCGCTCGCTTTCTCGCCGCCGTTGCGGCTCGCGTTCCGTCTTCGAACTTACTTTTGTTGTAACCAAAATTTTTGTTGTCGTTCCAACATTGAGTCGAAATGCCTGATATACTCTATCGGCTCTTTGTAGTTTGCGCAACGAGTTATCAGATTTTTCTTTTTATTCCACTTTTTCGAGATTCCGTTCGCGCCGTTTGCGATTATGGATGTGTCTTCTTCCATAATATCGACATTGTAAACGCACGCTTTGCCCTTCTTTGCGTATCCGACGTTTTCGAGATTGCCGCTCGTGTATTTTTGGCGGTACATATAGTACGGCTCGTACCCTGCCGACGTAAGTTTTTTATAGGCGTAATCCACCATTTGCGAAGCGGTGTCGAAGTCGGTGTTGTCGTAGCCGCACTGTTTGAGCGCAGAGCCTTTCTTCATATAAAGCGTATGTACGGTGACGTTTGCGGGGTCAAGCGCGACGGCAATATCCACGCTGCGTTTGAAATCGTCTATGGTTTCGTTCGGCAAGCACGCAATCAAATCCATATTCACGTCGAATTTATCTCTTACAAGCATATATGCGTTGTACGTGTCCGCGCTCTTGTGCCTGCGACCGATAATATCGAGAGTTTTGTCGTTGAAAGTTTGCGGATTGACGGAAACGCGCGTAACGCCGTGCTTTTGCATAACTTCGACTATATCTGCGTTTATCGTGTCGGGACGACCTGCCTCGACGGTAAATTCGGATGCGCCGAAATGGCAATGTTGCAAAACCTTGTCGAGAAGTTGCGCGCCTATCGACGTGGGCGTACCTCCGCCGACGTACACCGCCCTGACCTTGATACGTTTTTTCGCGATAATCTCTTTGGTCTGTTCGAGCTCTCTTATGAGACAATCGACGTAAGGTTCGACGAGTTTACGCTGTTTATCGATGGGAAGGCTCACAAAAGAGCAATACGCGCACCTCGTGGGGCAAAACGGAATGAAAACGAACACGTCGTACTGCCTTGACGACTTGTTCCTTATGGGTTTTTGCACGCTCACGATTTTCTCGATAAGTTCGACTTTTCCCTCGCTGACGCTGTAGTCGTTCAAAAACACGTCGTGCGCCGATTTCGAGTATCTATCCGTGTCGTTTTCTATTTCGCAATACAGTTTCGTGGGGCGTATGCCCGTGAGACAACCATACGGAAGATTGACGTTCAAAAGAAAACTCAAAGTGCGGTAAATTGCGATTTTGAGGTATCTTTTCTCGACTCGTTTGCGTTCGAGTTCGCCGTCGGCATCTATTTTGAAAACGTAGTTTTTGACGAAACCGTCAAACTTGTCCGAAGTTATCCGAATCTTGAAAACACCATCTTGATTTTTATATTCCACCGAAAGCGAAATATTCTCGTCAGTGCGAGATTCAAACGGTCTAACAAGTTCCGCCAAGTCGTTTTGATATTCGTCGTTTGAAATGGAAAAATCAATCATCTATTCAGGTCAATCGGCATTTATATGCGCGGATTCTTTTTCAAGAACGGGGTTGTTCACTCTCTCGAAATCGAGGGTTGTCGGCTCGCCGTGTCCGGGCAAAATCGTGTAGTTTCCTTTTAGCGCAAACAGTTTGTTCACAATAGAATTTTTGAGGTCCTTTGCGTTTCCGTCGTAGAAATCCGTGCGCCCGTACGACATAAAAAACAGCGTGTCGCCCACAAAAATCTTGTCGGATACGACGTAGCAAAGGCTTCCCTTTGCGTGACCGGGCGTATGTATGACTTTGACGTCGAGACCTGCGATTTTCAAGGTTTCGCCGCCCTTCAAAAGTATGTCCGGAACAAACTTTTCGGGATTTGCGTTCATCGAAAAGCCCATATTTTTGTAGGAACCTATTTTTTCGAGTTCGTCCTTATGCAAAAATACGGTGGGTGCGTCTTGCGGATTCTCCTTTCCGTCCTCGCCCTTGCTTGCGATTCTGCAAAGTTCGGCAACGCCGCCTATATGGTCGAAATGCGCGTGCGTGAGCAAAATAGCTTCGATTTTCGCCTTTTGTTTTCGGAAAATCGAATATATCTCTTGCGCGTCGCCGCCGGGGTCTACCACGAAACCGACGTTTCCGTTTATGACGATATATGTGTTTACGTCAAGAGGTCCCGTGTAAAGGTGAAAATACTTTTGGAAAGTCATCTTCTCACCTCGATTACGCCCTCTATGCCTTTGATTTGCCTTACGAGTTCTTCAAGTTCACTTGCTTTCGATATCTGCACCGTGACGACGATTTCCGCGATACCTGCCTTTTCGTCAACCCTGACGTTTGCCGCCGCGATGCCGAGCCTTGCGTTTGCGATATGTGCGGTTATGGTTGCGAGCAAACCGCCCTTATTCTCACACATAATTGTGAGAGTTGCGTTGAATCTTTCCTCGCCGTCGCTGTCCCAACTTGCCTGAATAAGTCTTTCGTCTTCCATACCCTTGACGTTCGGACAGTCTTTTCTGTGAATGGAAACTCCTCTGCCGCGCGAGATATAGCCGACGATTTCGTCACCCGGGACGGGCGAACAGCATTGCGCCATACGCACGGTAAAGTTTGCGTTGCCGTTGACAAGGACGCCGCTTTTTGAGTGTTTTCTCGGTTTTTGCTCGGTTATTGGCAAATTCGTTTCGGAAATTTGAGCAGAATGATCCTCTTTTTTGAAGTCCTGAATTATCTTCGTGAGCACCTGACTCGTCGTGATGCCGCCAAATCCGACTGCGGCGTACAAATCGTCCTCGCTGCTCATAGCATGGCGTTGAAGTATGCTTGAAAGAATGTCGGGTGTGAAAATGTCGGCAAGCGCGTAACCCCTGCGTTTCGCCTCTTTTTCAAGCATATCCTTGCCTCTTGCGATGTTTTCGTCCTTCTTCTCTTTCTTGAAGTAAGCGCGGATTTTAGAGCGCGCCGAAGCGGTATGGACGTATTTGAGCCAGTCGAGGCTCGGACCTTTCGAGGCGTTTGAAGTGATGATTTCAACGATATCGCCGTTTTGAAGTTTTGTCGAAAACGGCACCATACGCTTGTTCACCTTTGCGCCGATACACTTGTTGCCGATTGCGGAGTGAATTTTATACGCAAGATCGAGAGGAGTCGAGCCTACTGGCAAGTCGAAAACGTCGCCCTTTGGCGTAAACACGAACACTTCGTCGTCGAACACGTTGATTTTGACGGCGTCCATAAACTCTTTTGCGCCGTCAATGTCCTTTTGCGCATCCATAACTTCGCGAAGCCAACGCACTTTGCTGTCGAGTTCGCTATCCTTGCCCGTCGTACCCTCTTTGTATTTCCAGTGCGCAGCAACGCCGTATTCCGCCACTTTGTGCATTTCGTAAGTGCGGATTTGAATCTCGAACGTCTCGTTGAACGGCGTGACGACCGTCGTGTGCAAGGACTGATAGTTGTTTGCTTTGGGCATTGCGATATAGTCCTTAAAGCGACCGGGCATAGGCTTCCACATCGTATGGATTTCGCCGAGCATAGTGTAGCAGTCCTTGACGGAATCGACGATGATACGCACCGCCAAAAGGTCGTAAATCTGGTCTATATCGATATGCAGATTGTGCATTTTTTTGTACACCGAATAGAAGTGTTTGGGTCTGCCGTTCACTTCGCCGTGTATGCCCATTTCTTTGAGTTTTGCCTCGATTTGCTTGCAAATCGTGTCCAAAAAGCCTTGCCTTTCGGATTTTTTTCTCGCGACGTTCTCGGCGATGTACTTATATTCTGTCGGAAGCAGATATTTCATCGCAAGGTCTTCCAGTTCGCATTTGAAGAACGAGATACCAAGCCTGCCCGCAAGCGGCGCATAGATGTCGAGCGTCTCTTTTGCGATACGTTTTTGTTTCTCTTCGGGCAGATATTGAAGGGAGCGCATATTGTGCAATCGGTCGGCGAGTTTGATGATTATCACTCGCAAATCCTTTGCCATAGCGACGAAAATCTTTCTGAAATTTTCCGCCTGCGCTTCTTCTCTGTTGACAAATTGCAGTTTGTCGAGTTTGGTGACGCCCTCGACGAGTTCGCAAATCTCGTCGCCGAAATTCTCTTTGAGTTCGTCGTAAGTTACGGACGTATCTTCCAAAACGTCGTGCAAAAACGCGGCTATGACCGTTGACGAGTCAAAGCCGAAATCCGCGAGAATTTCCACGACGGCGCAAGGGTGAATAAAGTAATCTTCCCCCGAACTTCTCTTTTGTCCGCGGTGTGCTTCCTCTGCAAAATCGTGCGCTTTTTTTATTTCCGCATAATTCGTCGGATATGTTTTTCTGAGTTTTACAAGCAATTCGTCCATATTTTTCTTGATTGCGCCAAACGATACCGTCGCGTATGCGCGCAATTATATCGTTTTTGAGTCAATTTATATTATTATACTTTATAAAATAAAACATTGCAATACGCCCAAAAGCCGCAAAAGCAAAAAATATTCCTATTTTATGCTTTTGAAACGTTGCGATATGCAATGCTGTTTTCGAGGTTAACGGATTTTGCCGATATTTCGACAAATCCTTTGTCGTTTATGCGCACCGTTCCCAGTTGATCGAATATTTTGAGTGCAAGCATAAACGTACTTTCGCTCGTTTTGTATCCCGAACAAACAATAACGTACATTTTGTGCGGACTTGCCATTTTGGGCGTGCGGCGAGATACGTTGACAATCTCTTTATACACTTTGCGAAGCACGTCTTTGCTGACGGATATGGGCTTTGACGAGCAATCGCCGAGCGCATATATCTCGCTCGATTCCCTTTGAAGTTTCGCAAGATACCCGTCGCAAAGCGGATGTCCGGCAACGATAACTCTGTTGAAGAAGGAAAAATCGAAACAATCGGCAGGACACAGCACCACGCAGTTTTCGGGATTTAAGCAACGAGGGGTCGCAACGAGAACGGGCAGCGACTTTACTTTTTCGCTTGCCTTGCAAACGTTGTCGTATTCCTCGTGCGAGAAGCATACGATTGCCGTACCGAACGGCTGTTTGAGCCATTCTTCGATTTTTTCCACCGTCGTTTGCGACAGATTCGCGCTTCCCTCGCAATCGAGTTGGTGCAAATTCATTCTTATCGCCTCGTCGTCCTCGATATCGACGTCCTCGAATTGCAAAGTCTGAATTATACCTTGCGCGGATTCTCTGTTCTGGAATGCGTTTATGCCGAGAGAAATCTCAAAATCCACTCTGCCCGTCTTTGCGGCAAGGCAAGGCGCAAATTTTGAAAAGCCCATAAGTTCGATGTTTTTTGCGACGTATTTGACGTGTTGCGAGAATCCGATTCTGTCGAATCGAAGCCCTTGCGCTTTCACGAGGAATGTCGGGCGCGGGTTCTGATATCCCGTCGGCTCCATAAGTTCGAGTTCCTTTGCAAATGACAAAAAGTCCATATCGAACGGCAACTCCATCTCGCAACTTATCTCGTGGGTAAGGTCGAGTTTTTCGTGCATATCGAGCACTGATTTATTCGCCGCCTTTACGAAATCGTCGAACTTGTCTTCGTTCATCGAAATGCCTGCCGCCTGCGCGTGGCCGCCGAATCCCGTAAAGTATTCCGACAACGAACAAAGCAATTCGAATACGTTTACTTGCGGAATAGAACGAGCCGAACCTCGAAGTTCGCCCTCGTCCGTGCGAGCAAACAAAATGGTCGGGCGTTTGAATTCCTCAACGAGCCTTGCGCACGCAATGCCGAGAATACCCGCTTCCCATTCGTTGCTTTTGAGCACGATTATGCCTACGTCGTTGAAATTTATGCCTGCAAGTTGCGCTTTTGCGCTTTCAACCGCCTTTTCGCAAAGTTCTTGCCTTTGAGCGTTGTCCCTTGCAAGTTCGTCGGTGAGCATTCTCAAAAGGAAATAGTCAGTTTCGAGGAACAATCCCACGACTTTCATTGCCGAGTTGAGTCTGCCTGCGGCGTTCATTCTCGGCGCGAGGCGGAACATAACGTCCTGTGCCGAAACGCTTTCTTGATTGAGAAGCATTTTCACGCCCTTGCGCGGCGATTTGGTGATTTGTTTCAAGCCGTAATACGCAATGATTCTGTTGTCGTTTTTGAGGGGGACGACGTCCGCAATCGTTGCGATAGCCACTATGTCGAGATACTTTTTCGCTTCCTCTCTGCCGCCCAAAGCCTCTACGAGTTTGAGCGCAACTCCCGCGCCGCAAAGGTCGAAAAAGCCTTTTCTTGCGACTTTAGGGTCAACCACGATACAATCGGGGATTCTCTCTTGCGGCTCGTGGTGGTCGGTGACGATGGTATCTATTCCTTTCGACTTCAAAAACTCCACTTCTTCAACCGCAGTTATGCCCGTATCTACGGTGATGACGAGTTTGGGCGAGTGATAAGCGAGTATTCTTTCGAGCGTATCGATGCTTATTCCGTAGCCGTCCTTATTGCGGTCGGGAATGAAATAAAACACGTTGAGTTTGTCGCGAAGATACAGCATAAGCGTTGAGATTGCGCAAATGCCGTCGCAGTCGTAGTCGCCGTAAATAAGCACTTTTTCTTTGTTTTCAATCGCTTTTTTAATGCGCTCAACAGCCTCTTTCATTCCGTCAATCTCATACGGTGACGAAAGTTTGTCGAGAGACGGGTGCAGATAGTCGTAAAGAGAATCCTCGCTCATTCCCCTACCGAGCAACAAACGCAAAAAGTCTTGTGAAATTCCAAGACGCTTTGCAAGTTCGACTTGCTCGTTTGAAAGTTGAAAACGAGGTGTTTTTACGACGTATCTCATACCAATTCATAAAACTACGCCCTCACCTTTGTGAGGGCGCAGTCATCGATTATTTTTTCTTTTTGAACGTCGTGTTCTTCTTCGAGTATTTGTAAACGACGTTTTGTTTTTGTTTTTGTTGACCCGCTTGTTTGACTTGCGGTCTGTTTTGTTCCTCGCCCTCGTCGACAAAGACTTCGGAATCGGCGTCCTCTTTCTTGTCGTAAGTTACGGCGTTGCGTTTTGCATATTTGGCTTTCGTCTTATCCAAAGATATGCTGAGTGCTGCCCAGAGCGGCGTTGCGAGGTTGGTTGCCGAGAACAAACCTGCGAGCAAACCGAGAATGATAGGCACGCAGAACTCTCTTATGGTGTCGCTTCCGAGGATTGCAAGGAAGATAATCGTAACCATAGTGGTGAGAGTCGAATACACGGTACGAGTGAGCGACGAGCGAACAGCCATATCGCCGATACCCTTGTAATCGATGTCCTTTTGACCTTTGAGCGGTTTGATTGTTTCACGGCAGCGGTCGAAGATAACGATTGTGTTGTTGATGGAGTAAGCAACGATGGTTATCATAGCCGCGACATAGGAACTGTTGATTTGCACTCTGCAAATGACGGTGAGAGCAAACATAATGACGACGTCGTGAAGCAAAGCGACGACGGCGGCGATTGCGCTCGTGAACGTGAAACGAATCATGATGTACACGAGAATCAAAGCGATTGAAACCGCAAGAGCGATACCCGCTTTCGAGAGCAAGTCCGCAGCGGCGGTTGCGCCGATCGATTCGTACGTGATTTTGTTTGCGTCGGTGAGCGAAACGTTGGGGTCTACCTTGTCGTCAACCGCTTTTCTTATCGCTTCGTTCATAGAATTGATTTTAGCATCGTCGTCGAACACGTTTTTGTATCTGAACACGATAGCGGTTTTTTCGTTGTTGTTTGCCTCTTGACGTTGCATATAACTCACGACGACGTGTTGACCGTCAACTTCAACGCCTTCGATAACGTTTTTGAGTTCGTTGCCCTTTTGCTCGTAAACGGCGTCGCTGAGGATGTCTTCGCCGAGCGTAACGGTGAGAATCGTACCGCCCTCGAAGTCGATGCCGATGCCGACAGCGTCCGAGTAACTTCCCGAAGTCGAACCGAGCGCCGCGATAACGATGATTGCGGCAAGAACGATTACGAACGGAACGATTGCGGCGTATTTTGCGTTTTTGCAAACGCTGTAATTTTTGCAAAGATTGCGGAAGTTATTGTTTTTCATATTACGCCTCCTCCTTTGCAATTTGCGCAGGCACGGAATCGTTGTTCTCGTCCTCTTTTGCGCGTTTCAAAGCGTAGAACTTCTCGCTTGTGCTGTTGAGCGGCATAAACGCTTTGAGCACGAGTCTGGTGACTACGAGCGAGCAGAACAGCGAGAGAATAATACCGATAAAGAGCGTCACGGCGAAGCCTACGATGGAAGCCGAGCCGAGAATCCAAAGCACTATTGCGCCGATAAGCGTTGTGACCTGACCGTCGATGATTGCGCCCGTCGAGCGTTTGAAACCGACTTTTATGCAAGTCGCAATGGGCTTTGTCGAGTGTTTGTATTCGTCCTTGACTCTCTCGAAAATGATGACGTTTGCGTCGACTGCCATACCGATTGAGAGCAAGATACCTGCAATACCGGGCAGAGTGAGTTGCACCCACGGAAGCACTGCGCAGAACCAGATGAGAAGCACGATGTACACGCAAAGCGAGAGGTCTGCCGCGAGTCCGAGTCCGCGATACACGCACGCCATAAAGACGAAGATGAGCGCGACGCCTACAATACCCGCGATGAGCGCGACGCGAATCGAGTTTTCACCGAGCGTTGCGGATATGCTTCTGACTTCGGCAAGTTGAAGCGTGACGCCGAACGTGCCCGATTGAAGTTTTGTTGCGTACTCGTAAGCGGATTGATATGTGTAGTTGCCGGTGATGATTGCAGATCCGTTGGTGATTGCCGCATTGATGGACGGTTCCATTATCTTTTGTCCGCCGACATAGATATACGTTTTTTTGCCGACGTTTGCGGAAGTGATATCGCCGAACTTCTTTGCGCCTTCGGTGTTAAATTTCAAACCGATTGCAAAGTCGCCGTTGTCTGCCGTCGTGACGTATGCGTTTTCGAGGTGTTCGCGACCGTTGAGGAACGCTTCTTTTTCGAGATCCGCGTTGCTTGCTTCACTGCCGAGATCGGTGAGGGTGAAATAAAGCGATGCGGGACGACCGATAAGTTCGAGCACTCTTGCGGGATCGTCGACGTCGGGAATCTCGACGCGGATTGTGGTGCTGCCGTCGCTTGACGAGCCTTTGGTGACCGTTGCTTCGGTGTAACCCTTGGAAACGAGCAGGCTTTGAAGCGAACTTATCGTACCGCTGACGCGCGTATCGAAATCGCCGTGATCGTCGTTTGCGACCTTAAAGACAGCGGACACACCGCCCGACATATCCAAACCTAGTTTGATTGTCTTTGCATAGCCTGTGTAATCGTAAACCGTGCCTGCGATCGGGAACGAAACCACGGCAAACACAGCCATAAGAATGATGAATACACTCACTATACACAAGACGACTATTGACTTCTTCTTGTTCACAGGACTAGTCCTCCATATAGTAAAACATAGATATTATAACTATAACATCTTGTCAAGTCAAGAAAATATGATGCGATTGTGCCGTTTTAAGTTGCAAAATTTGCTTTCAAACGCATAAATTTTTGCCAAACCTCATAGTTTGTGATATGGAAAAAGCCAAAAACGTAAAAACCGATGTCACGGACGTATTGAAAGCCGTGCTGTTTGCAACCTTAATCTCTCTCGCTTTGGTGCTGATTTTCGCAATCGTAATCCGCTTTGCGAACGTCGAAAACAAAGTTATAATGCCCGTCAACGTCGCAATCAAGATTTTGTCGTTGCTCGCGGGGGTATTGCTTGCGTTCAAGAATCCGCAAAACGGACTTGTCAAAGGGGCAATAAGCGGACTTTTATATATGCTTTTCACGTTTTTGATTTTCTCTGCCCTGAACGGATTCAAAGACGTGACTTTCAGTTGGATTGATTTGATAACCTTGCCCGTAGCCGGCGCGATAAGCGGCATAATCAAGGTAAACCTGAAATCCCGCAAAGCGTAGGCTTGTTTTGGGTAGAAGCCAAAACAAGCCTACGCTTTGCGTGAGTTAAGGGTTATTAATCCCTTTACCTAATCACTGCACAATTTTGCAAAATGTTGCAAAATTGTGCAACAAAAAAGCACGCTCTCGCGTGCTTTTTTTTCGTTGTTTGCCGATTATTTGTTTTCTTCGCCGTTTTCAACGACTTCGCCGCTGACTGCTTTGTCGCAATCTGCCTTTTCCGCACAAGCGTCGCAGTTGTTGTCGCAGACGGTTTCTTCAACCTTTTCTTCGACTTTCACTTCCTCGGTTGCAGGTGCTACGGGTGCGGTTTCCGGTGCGGGTGCGGCAACTTTTTCAAGAACGTAACCGACTGCTTTCTTGTCGATGACGATCAAAGTGGGGTTGGCCTCCGTGCCGACGTTGACGATGAGCGTGTTGTCTGCGTTGACTTGGGTGATCTTGCCGACGATGCCGCCGACGGTCATAAGTTTTGTGCCTACGCAAAGACTGTTCATCATATTTTGTTGTTCTTTTTGACGTTTCTTTTGAGGAACGATCGTAAGAACGATCATAAGCACAAGCACGACGCCGATAACAACACACATAATCCAGCCGTTTTTATTTTTGGCTGTTTCTTCTGCTGCGAGAATCAAAGAATTTAACATATTTGCTCCTTTATTCACCTATAAGGTATTTCTATTTTGATATTTTCAATGTTACACGATGTCAGACCGTTTTGCAACAAAAATCGTACATTTTGTGGCATTATTAAAGCAGTTTTAATGTTTTATTGTCATTTAGCCCTGATATTGCGCCATAAATTCTTTTCTGAACTCGTCGTATCTGTCTTCCATAATGGCTTGACGAATGTCGGCTGCGAGCCTTTCGAGGAAGCGGATATTGTGGATTGACAAAAGACGTCCGCCCATAATCTCGTCGCTCTTTATGAGATGGCGGATATACGCCCTCGTATAATTCTTGCAAGCGTAGCAGTCGCAGTCGGGGTCGATTGGCGTAAAGTCCTCTGCATACGGCGCGTTGCGTATTGTCATAAATCCTTCCTTCACCATTGCCGTGCCGTTGCGAGCGATACGTGTGGGAAGCACGCAGTCGAACATATCCACGCCTCTCGCAACACCCTCGACGATGTAATCCGCCGTGCCTACGCCCATAAGGTAATGCGGTTGGTCCTTGGGCAAAATCGGTTGCAAAACGTCGAGCATTTCGTACATTTTTTCCGCACTTTCGCCAACGCTCAAACCGCCTATCGCAATGCCGCATTTTGCGTACGGAACGGTGCGCTCGGCGCTCTCTTTTCTCAAATCCGCAAAGATGTTTCCTTGCACTATCGGGAACAGTGTTTGGTGCGGTTTAAGCTCAACTTTCGAGCATCTATCCAACCATTTTAGCGTTCTTTCCATAGCGTCGCGCGCCTTGTCGTGCGTTATGTCGGGCGGCGTGCACTCGTCAAAAGCCATAACTATGTCGCTTCCGAGAGCCTTCTGCACTTCCATAGATTTTTCGGGCGAGAAAAAGTGTTTGCTACCGTCGATAAAACTGTTGAATTCCGCGCCGTCGTCCGTGATTTTACGCAAGGAAGAAAGCGAGAAAACCTGAAATCCGCCGCTGTCCGTCAAGATTGCGCCGTCCCAGTTCATAAACTTGTGCAAACCACCCGCCTTTTCGATGAGTTCGTGACCCGGGCGTAAATACAAGTGATATGTATTAGACAACAAAATTTGCGCGCCGGTTGCGTGCACTTCTTCGGGTGAAAGTCCTTTTACCGTGGCTTTCGTTCCGACGGGCATAAAGCAAGGCGTGTCGATAACGCCGTGTTCGGTGTAGAGTTTTCCGACTCGTGCGCCGGTCTTTTTGTCTTCGTGTATAACTTCAAATCTCATAGGTTTTTCGATGTTCCTTTATTCAAAAAACGAAGCGTCACCAAATGAGAAAAATCTATATCTCTCTTTTACGGCTTCGTTGTATATTTCAAGTGTTTTTTCTCTGCCCACAAACGCCGATACGAGCATAATCAGCGTGCTTTCGGGCAAATGGAAATTCGTTATAAGTCCTTTTACGCATTTAAATTTGTATCCGGGGTATATGAAAATGCTCGTGTCGCCTTTTTGGGCGCGGACGTAGCCGTTTTCGTCGGCAACGGTTTCGAGCGTGCGCACGCTCGTCGTTCCCACGCATATGACCCTTCTGCCCTCTCGTATCGCGGAATTGATTTTTTCGGCGTTTTCCTCGTCGATTTCGTAATACTCGGTGTGCATTTCGTGTTCGAGTATATTGTCCTCTTTGACGGGTCTGAACGTACCCAAACCGATATGCAAAAGCACGGTTGCGAAATCAACGCCCATATCCCTTATTTTTTGCATAAGTTCGGGCGTAAAATGAAGTCCTGCGGTCGGTGCGGCGGCAGAGCCTTCGATTTTGCTGTAGACGGTCTGGTATCTTTCCTTGTCCTGCAACTTCTCTTTTATGTACGGCGGAAGCGGCATATTGCCCACTCTGTCGAGAATGTCCTCGAACACGCCGTCAAACTTAAACTCTATCGTGCGCGCGCCGTACTCGCCTATCTCCGTAACGACTGCGCTGAGTTCGTCGCAAAAGTGGATAACAGAGCCGAGTCGAGCCTTTCTTGCAGGCTTCATTATGGTTTCCCAGTGCGTGTAATCCTTGCGTTTCAAAAGCAAAACTTCGAGCACGCTTTCGTGATTTTCGATATGTCCGAAAATGCGCGCGGGGATAACCCTCGTGTTGTTTATGACGAGCAAATCGCCTTTTTTGAGGAAAGACGGCAAGTCGTAAAAATGCTTGTGTTGAATCTCGTCCGTTTGACGATTGTACACCAAAAGTCGCGAGTGGTCGCGAGGTTCGATTGGTGTTTGCGCGATGAGTTCTTCGGGCAATTCGTAGAAGAAATCGTGTGTTTTAAGCGTTGTGTTTTCTTGCATATTAGTCCTTTTTCAAAGTGAACGGCGCGTATTAAATTTAATATTCCCCCTTCCTCACGTGTTTGGACTTCGGCGTTTGCAAAGCAATCCGCCTCGTTCGCTTTGGCTACAACACATTCACAGGATGTGTTGTTTAACGCGTCGCGCCCATACCGCCGTTCCCCCTCTGCATACTTTGAGGGAACCCACGGCGTCCGCTTCGCGTGGGGCAACACTGACGCGATTGACTTCGTAGCAATCGCTAGTTCGTTGCAAGCAACGAACGGCAGACGGGCTGTTGGCAATACAAATCGGCTGAAAGCCGTGCCACTGCGCTTTGTGCGCCAGCTTCGCACCCAAACGGCGCAGTCGCTTGTACTGTCCGTCAAGCTCGGCGCTCCCTTTTCTCGCCGCCTTGCGGCTCATGTTCCGTCTCGTAAAAACTATTTGTTATACTCACGTTTTAGATGCTCGTATGCATTGGGAGTGCAAACTCTGCCTCTCGGCGTGCGGCTGATAAAGCCGAGTTGAATCAAGAACGGTTCAACAACGTCCTCGATGGTGCTCGCTTCCTCGCCGGTTGCCGCCGCAAGCGTTTCAAGTCCAACAGGACCGCCGCCGAATTTGTCGATTATAGCCTCTATAACCGTGCGGTCGGTGATGTCCAAACCCAGTTCGTCAACGTCCATAAGCGTGAGTGCTTTCTTTGTGATATCGAGCGTGATTCTATCGAGTTTTTCGTACTCTGCGAAGTCGCGGACGCGGCGCAAAAGTCTGTTTGCGATACGCGGCGTACCTCTCGAACGCTTTGCGATTTCGAGTGCGGCGGATTCGTCGATTGCAATGCCGAGAATACCGCTCGAACGCATAACGATACATTTAAGTTCCTCGTCAGTGTACATTTCGAGGCGAAGGGACATTCCGAAACGGTCACGCAAAGGACTCGAAAGCATACCCGCCCTCGTCGTCGCGCCTATAAGCGTAAAGCGTTTGAGCGGAATGCGAATGCTTCTCGCCATAGGACCCGTACCCGTCACGAGGTCGAGCGAAAAGTCTTCCATAGCGGGATAAAGCACTTCTTCGATGTTGCGGTTGAGTCTGTGTATCTCGTCGATAAACAGCACGTCACCCTTTTCGAGGTTGGTCAAAAGTGCCGCAAGGTCGGCCGCCTTTTCTATGGCAGGACCGCTCGTCACTCTGATTTGTGCGCCGAGTTCCCCCGCGATGACGTGCGCAAGGGTCGTTTTGCCGAGTCCGGGAGGGCCGTAAAGCAAAACGTGGTCGAGGGCGTCGTTTCTTGCCTTTGCCGCAGAAATGAACACTTCGAGATTCTTTTTGATTTTGGCTTGACCGACGTATTCGTCCATCGTATGCGGACGAAGGCTGTTTTCCTGTTCGTCTTCCTCGATTGTGAGCGAACTCACAACGCGATTATCGACGTCGAAGTCTTGATTTTCTTTTGAGAATTGTGATTTGATCATATATGCACCTTTTATGGTGATTGTTATCTTGTGTCGGTGTTTTGCACGCAAGCGGATAGAATTTAATTTTCCGCAACTGCGTACAACGCGCGCGTTCACCAAGCAGATAATCTTGCGAAACTGTGGCTTTATTCTTTATCAGTCTTGTTTTGATAGCAAAGATTCTCTGCGCGGTAGTAGCGCAATAAATCAAGCGAGGCTCTCGGCGATACGCAAACTTGCGTGTTGCCGTTGCCTCTGCGATGATTTTTGCGTTTTAACTTAATTTTTTAAGGCAATACGAGATGATGTTTTCAACGCCTTTTACCGCTTTGCTCGCTTCGGTTGCGGCACGCACCGCTTCGGTCTTTGTAAGCCCCAAACTTTCAAGCGCAAACACGGCGTCCGCTATGTCGTCGCCCGTAACCGCGTCTTGATGATTGTCGAAAAGCGTGATGTCGTCCGCCGCCTGCTCGCGCAAATTGAGCACGATGAGTTCCGCGGTTTTTTTGCCCAGTCCCTTGATTTTGCAAAGGGTTTTGACGTCGCCGGTTGCGATTGCCACGGTGAGCGTTTTAAGGTCGTAACCGCCGAGAATCTGCATTGCCATTTTCGGACCTATACCGCTGATTTCTATCAGACGCATAAACAGTTTCTTTTCTTCCAAACGTGAAAAACCGTACAGCGACATCTCGTCTTCGCGGACGTACAGATATGTGTAAACTTTCGTTATTTCGCCGACTGCGACGTCAAAAAGCGTGTTTCCGCTCACGCCGATTTCGTAGCCTATGCCGTTGTTGTCAACGACTATGGACGTAAAAGTTTTGTCAACGATTTTGCCTTGTATATAGTTGTACATATTTCACCTTATCGTGAGTTGTTTTTTGAAAAAGCGGCGTTTTTTGAGGTTATTGAACCTTGAAATTGCCTGCGATACGGCTCGTTTGGGCGTGGCATATGGCAACAGCCAAAGCGTCCGCCGCGTCGTCGGGACGAGGCACGCTTTTGAGTTTGAGAAGCACCTGCACCATATGTTGCATTTGGATTTTGTCCGCGCCACCGTAACCCGTGACCGCTTGCTTTATCTGATTTGGCGTATACTCGTACACTTCCTTTCCGAGCGACTTCACCGCCGTGAGCAAAATCACGCCGCGCGCTTCGGCAACGGGTATACCCGTGGTGATGTTCTTTGAGAAAAACAGTTCCTCGATGGACACGTTGTCGGGATTGTAAGTTTCGATAAGTTCCTTCACGCCGTCTTCGAGTTGTTGCAGTCTTTCGGGCAAAGTACATTCTTTGGGCGTGGTGACAACGCCGTAGTCGATTACGGAATAGTTGCCATTCACCGAGTTTATCACCCCGTATCCCATAGTCGCAAGACCCGGGTCGATGCCCAAAATCACCATATCTTCACCTTCGTATCGCGCTTTTATTGCAGTTTTTTTCGTATTTCGCTTTTGCTTCGTATCTTGTTTTTTACTTCGTTTTTTCTTTTTTACTTCGTAACAATCGAATTTTCGTTGGTTTCGTCAAACACGAGCGCAGCGTTTTCAAGCGGCAAAGTGCCGACTTCGTCGAGTTTTTCATTGCTCTTTACGTTACGATTTCCGCACTTCAAAACATAGCCGTCCGTAGTCACAAAAGCGTGTTCCACTTTCTCTTTTCTGTCGCCGAAAACGTCGTACTTGTCGCTGTTCCAGCCTATATACACGTCCTTTCCGACGTACGAATCGGCGATTTTCCCGACGAGATGACAAAGGTCGATTTCATATCCGTCCTCTGTCGTCGCAAAAAGTTTTTCGCCCTCGCAAGAGAGTTTCGCCTTTTCAAAAGCGTAGTCGGGGTCGAACGCTTGCGCCGCCCATACGTTGTCGGGATTTGCGCATATCTGCTCGTACGTCCCTATCTGCTTTATTTGCCGATAGTGCATAACGACGATTCTTTTTGCAATCGAGATTGCCTCTTTATAGTCGCGCGTCGAGAAAATCACGCACTTGCCCTCTTTTGCAAAATCCTGCAAAGCGGGCGCGACTTCTTGCCATAAAACCGCCGCTTCGTCTTTGTCCAAACCTTTGGTTATATCGTCGATAAGCACGACTTTGCAATCGCGTAAAAACAGTCTTGCGATTGCGAGCCGCTTTTTGTCGATAAGCGAGAGTTTACGCACTCTCGAATAGAGCGAAGCGGTTATCCCCACCCTATCGGCGCACGCTTTGACTTTTTCGTCGATAACGTCCTTTTCTACGCCTCTTATTTTCAAAGGATAGGCAAGGTTATAATAGCACGAGCGATTTGCAAACAACGCGAGGTCGTCAAAGACCATAACTACGTCGTCGGGCTTTTTTGCAAGCGGTTCGCCGTCGAAAAGGATTTCCCCTTCAAAGTCGGTTACGCCCGCCACTACCTTCAAAAACGTGGTTTTGCCGCTTCCGTCGTCGCCCAAAAGCGCGACGATTTCGCCGCTTTTTATCGTCATATCCGCCGAGGCAAGCACCCTTGCCCCGTACAGATACTGTTTGCTTACGCTCTTCAATTCAATCATTGTCAAATGATGTATTTTGCCGACTTCTTGGGCGCGTTTTCGAGCTCCTCTTTCTTTGCTTCGTAGCCCTTTCTGTCAAACATAGCGTAGGTTGCGTTCTTGCCTTCCTCGACGCCGGGTTGATTGAACGTGTCAATGTTGAGCATCTTGCCGCAATACGCCGTTTCGAGTTGGAAGAACATAAGAAGTTGACCGATTGTGTTTGCGTTCACTTCGTCGAGCATAATGGTGCGATTCATATGTTTGGAGCGAGTGAGCGCATATTCGGTCGCTTCTCTTTCGGTGTTGATAAGTTCGCCCATAGTGTGACCGCAAAGGAAGTTTACGTCCGCAAATTCTTCCGCGCCGTTTGCGATGACCACGTCGCCTCTGTACTTCTTCACGCCGATGAACGTGACGACCTTGTCGAACGGACCTTCGGTGTAAAGTTGCACTTGCGAGTGTTGGTCGGTGACGCCCAAAGACTTGACGGGGGTTTGACCTTTATGCACCACGTTGCCGTCGAAATCCACCGCTTTGCCGAGGCTCTCGCCCCAGAGTTGGCAATACCAGTCCGCCATAAGTTTGAGGCTGTCGGCATAAGGCATCATAACGGAAATGTTCTTGCCCTTTTGTTCCATAGCGATGTATTGAAGCACCGCCGCCATAAGCGCGGGATTCTTGTACGGGTCGGACGAATTGCACGCCTTGTCCATATCCGCCGCGCCTCTCAAAAGGCCGATAATGTCTATGCCGAGCACCGCCGCGGGAAGAAGTCCGACGGGGCAAAGTTCGCTGAAACGGCCGCCCACGCCGTCGGGTATATAATAGGTTTTGAAGCCCTCTTTCTTTGCGAGTTTGATGAGATTGCCCTTGCTTTGCGAAGTGGTTGCGATGATATGTTTTGCCCAATCGTCGCCGCATCTCTTTTTCAAAATGTCGGTGATGATGAGATATTGACTCATCGTTTCGCTCGTCGCGCCGCTCTTTGTGATGACGTTGAACATCGTCTTTTCAACGTCGATAACGTCCAAAAGCGCAAGCATACGTTCGGGGTCTACGTTGTCCTCGACGTAGAATTTCACGCCGCGCTTTTTGGGGTCGAGTTCGTTGTATCTGAAATGGCAAAGCGCGTTGAACACCGCCATAGGACCGAGCGCGCTTCCGCCGATACCCAAAACCACAAAGTTCTCGTAATGCGCTCTGACTTCCGCCGCCGTATAGATAATATCTCTTACGACTTCCTCTTGATTGTACGGAAGTTCCGCCCAACCCATCCAGCCTGTGCCGCGGTTCTTCTCGAAATACGCGTAACTGTCCTGCGCCTTGTCGAGAACGGACTCTATTTCTTTCTCGGTGATGCCTTGCTCGCCGATGGACGATTCCATCATATTGTTGAAATCAAACTTGATTTGCATAGCGTTTATGCCTCCAAAATGTTTTTAAGATATTGCACGGATTCCGCAATTTCGTCCACGGAATCGTAATTTCCCGCATACTGTTCGATGATAAGCGGTCCGTCGTAGCCGACGTCTTTGAGCCTTGCCACGAGTTCCTTGAACGGAAAATCGCCCTTGCCCACCATCGCGATTTGACCGTCTTTTACGTCGCTGACGTGAACGTTCGTAAGGTCCTTGCCCATAACGGCGAGATACTCTCGCCAGTCGTAACCCGACTGTCTTGCCTGCTTGATGTCCAAAACCGTGCCGATACCGCTCGCATACGGCTTCATTTGCCTGTAAAATTCGGGCGAATCGAAAGTTGCCCAATGCACGTTTTCAAGACAGAGTTTTATGCCGTACTCGTTTGCGATTGCGCCGAGTTTTGTCATACGCTCGCCCACGAACTTCGGGTCGATATACACGCTTTGTTTCAATCTCGCCTGCGCGTGGAAAGTGTACGCTTTTGCGCCGAGTATTCTTCCCGCCGACAGCACCGAACGGAATATTTCTTCCGCGTCGTTGTACGTTCTGGGTGCTTTGTTGAACAGTTGCGGTTCGAACTGCGTGTTTAGCGAGTGCACCGAATAAACGTCAAAATCGCCTTTGCGTTCTTTAAGAAGTTGCGCAAAGGCGTCTTTGTACTCGTAAAATGTGGTCAGGAACACCTCGCAAGTGTCCGCCCCTAAACGTTTAATGACCGAGAACGAATCCTCGGTCAAAACTTTTGTGAAAAACGTTGCCGTCGATATGCCGACTTTCATTTATTCTTCTTCGCCCTCTACTTCTTCTTCGTAGACGTTGGGCGTTCCTTTTTTGTCCTTGCCCCAAATGTCTTTTTGCTTTCTCATCTGTCCGAGCAGTTTGGGAATAACCTCGTCGAGATTGTCAAACGGAGAGCCGCTCAGCGCGCTTGCACGATAGGATATGCCTTTGCTTGTAACAACCATATCCGTGGTGTAATCGCCGTTTTCGTAAGTCACGGTGAACTTAACTTCCGCGTTTTCGTCCTCAAAACGTCTTTCGAGTTTTGCGCACTTTTTTTCGGTGATTGCTCTGAGTGAATCACTGGGATTGTAATTCTTGCCGAATATTTCGATTCTCATAAAGTAACCTCCAAGTTCTTTATATTTGCATTATAGCAAGTTTTATATTTGATTTCAATAACTTATTTCAAAATTTCAGTCTTATTAACAAAATTTAATACAAACCTAAAGTTTCCCCATAAAAATAAAGCTTCCCCCTTCCTCACGTGTTTGGACTTCGGCGTTTGCAATGCAATCCGCCTCGTTCGCTTTGGCTACAACACATTCACTGGATGTGTTGTTTAACGCGTCGCGCCCGACCGCCGTTCAAATTTTTCCGCTTGCGCACAAAGTGCGCTGCACCAAGCAGATAATCTTGCGAAATTGCGGCGTGAATTTTTGTCCGTCTTATTTTGATAGCGAAGATTCTCTGCGCGGTAGAGATTGCGAGAACAAGTGCGGTTTTTGGCAATCGCCCCAAAAGTTTTCGTTTCTATTTAGGGGATTCCCACGCTACGCTCTGAATGACGATGTGGGCGATTGACTTTACCGCAACGCCGTTTGAGCAATGGCTCGCCGCCGTTGCGGCTCGTGTTCCGTCTACGAATAGACACATTCCGCCTATAAGTAGACTTCGTATGAGTGTTCGTTAAATTTTCGGCGCACTTCGGACATTACCGTTTGGAAAACGATTGATTTATTTTTCAAACACGAGTGCGCCGTCTTTGTAATCAATAGTAACCTTGTCGCCTGCCGCAATTTCCGAACGAATCAGTTTTTCGCTCAACTTGTCCTCGACGAGTCTTTGAAGGGTGCGGCGAAGCGGTCTTGCGCCGTATTCGGCGTCGTAGCCCTCACTTACTATATACTCTTTCGCACTCTGCGTGATATGCGCCGTTATATCTCTCGATTCGAGGCGTTTTTCAAGCGAGGCGAACATCAAATCCGCAATCTTGAACAAGTTTTCTTTGTCGAGTTTCTTGAACACGACGATTTCGTCGATACGGTTGATAATTTCGGGTTTCATTGCGCCTTTCAATGCTTGAATGTGGCTTTGGCGCACTTTTTCGCCCTCGCTTTCAACGCTTTTCTCGCTTGCAAAACCAAGCGTTCTTTGCGGCGTTGCGGCTTCTTTCGCACCGATGTTGGACGTCAAAATTATCACCGTGTTTTTGAAACTTACCGTGCGGCCGTGACTGTCCGTGAGTATGCCGTCTTCGAGGATTTGAAGCAAAATATTGAATATGTCGGGGTGCCCTTTTTCGATTTCGTCGAAAAGCACGACGGAATACGGTTTTCTGCGCACCTTTTCGGTGAGTTGTCCGCCTTCCTCGAATCCCACGAGTCCCGGCGCAGAGCCTATGAGCCTCGACACGCTGTCCTTTTCCATATACTCGCTCATATCCACTCGAATAAGCAAATCTTCGTCGCCGAAAAGCGCGCTTGCGAGTGCCTTTGCAAGTTCGGTTTTACCAACGCCCGTCGGACCTAAGAAAATAAACGAGCCTATGGGGCGTTTGGGGTCTTTAAGTCCCGCCCTTGCGCGTTTTACCGCCTTTGCAACCGCCGCGCAAGCCTCGTCTTGTCCGATGACCCTCGATTGCAAGGTCTTTTCGAGATTGACGAGTTTTTCGCTTTCGCCCTCGGTGATACGCTTTACGGGGATTCCCGTCCAGTTGCCCACGACTTCGGCGATTTCGTCCTCGCCTATGGACAAACTCGTGCTTGCGCACTTCTCTTTCCAGTCGATTTCGGCTTTTTCTTTCTGCTCTATATAGTCGTCGCGAAGTGCCTTATACTTTGCGCAAAGTTCAAAATTATCCCTGCGTTTTGCTTCGCACAAATCGAGGTCGGCTTGCTTGATTTTGTTTTCCAAATCGCGGATTTCGCTCGGCGTGGTAAAGGAAAAAATTTTCTTTCTCGAAGCCGCCTCGTCGATAAGGTCGATAGCCTTGTCGGGAAGGAATCTGTCCGCAACGTATCTGTCCGACAAAATCGCCGCCGAAGATATTGCTTCGTCGGTTATGGTTACGCCGTGATGAGCCTCGTATTTCGGTTTCAATCCCTGCAAAATTTCTATGGTGTCCGACACGCTCGGTTCTTCCACCAAAACGGGTTGAAAACGGCGTTCTAACGCACTGTCTTGCTCAAATTGTTTGCGATATTCTTCAAGCGTGGTCGCGCCTATCGTTTGCAGTTCGCCCCTTGCGAGCATAGGCTTCAGGATGTTGGCAATGTCAAGTCCGCCCTCGCTCGAACCCGCTTTGAGTATGGTGTGAATTTCATCGATAAAAAGCAGTACGTTGCCTCTTTGTTTTATGCCGTTGAGCGTTGCTTTGAGTCTTTCCTCGAAATCGCCCCTGTACCTCGTGCCCGCAACGAGCGAAGTAAGGTCGAGCGAAAACACGATTTTGCCCCTCAACGCGTCGGGAACGTCCCCCGAAACTATGCGCTGGGCAAGTCCGTCGATAACCGCGCTTTTTCCGACCCCAGGTTCGCCTATAAGCACGGGATTGTTTTTCGTTCTGCGGCAAAGCACCTGTATCACGCGCTCGGTTTCCTTGCCTCTGCCTATGACGGGGTCGAGTTTTCCGTCGCGCGCTTTCGCCGTCAAATCAGTGCCGAATTTTGACAAATCGAAATCGGAATTTTCGTCGTTTTTGCGTGTGTTTTCATAAAAATTATCGGCTTTTCCGAACGCGTTTTCATTGCTTGCAAAGCCGTTTCGCAAAGCGTTTTCGCCGCCGCTCTGTCCTTGGCGATTCAATCCTTTATTTTCGCTTTCACCGAAGAAATCGGATATGTAACCGCTCAAAATGTCGTTTATATTTTCTTCGTTTCCGTTTGCAAGGCACATCGCCGCCCTGCCGCCGCCGCTCGACACGATTGCGCTGTAAGTGAGTCGTTGCAGATATTCGGGGTCAATTCCCTTTGCTCGCAATATCTCGCTTGCAACCGACGACGTTTCGTCGAGAACGGTGTACAAAATATGTTCCGTTCCCACAACTTGCGAGCCGAGCCTCGTTGCGACGTCTTTTGCGCTTTGCACCGCTCTTGCCGCCCTCGTCGACATCTCGACATTGGGGCGAATAGGCATAGGCGAAAACACGCGGATTACGTCGTCCTCGTACACGCCGCATTGATTGAGCAATCTCTGCGCCGCAGAGCCGTCAACGTCCAAAAGTCCGAACAAAATATGTTCGGTGCAAACAAGTCCGCCCGTGCGTACGGCAAGTTCGCTTGCCCTTTGAAGCACGAGTCGCGCGTTGTCAGAGTAGGTTATCATTTTTCCTCCGCCAGAAGTTCTCTAACTATGCGAGCGCGCATTTTGTCGCTCTCTTCCTTCGAACTTCCGTTTGTCAAAATCTGCAAGGACGAGGCGGAACACGCCCATATCATTTCGTCCGTTATCGCAGTGGATTTTATGGGCAAAATGCCCAGTATAACGCCGATTTTTACGTCGACGAGCAGTTTCATAAGTTCTTGCGCCGTGAGCGCGTACGCGCCTTTAAGCACGGCATAACTTCTCGATATTCCGTCCAAAAGTTCGGTCTGTCTTTCCTTGACGAGTTTTTCGAGCGCGACCCTTTCGCAATAGCACATTCTCGCAACCGCTTGTTCGACTTGCGAAATAATCTCGTCCTCGCTTACGCCGAGCGTTCGAGAGTTGGATATTTGATACATATCGTAAGCCGCTTCGCTACCCTCGCCGTATACTCCTCTTACCGTCAATCCGAACTCGCTCTTGAACGTTTTGAGCGCGTCCTCGATTGCGCCCGCACGCTTCAACGCAGGCAAAAACAGCATACAAGAAGCCCTCATACCAGTACCGAGATTGGTCGGACACGCCGTCAGAAAGCCGAGTTGCGAATCGTACGCGATAGGCAACGTGCGCAAGAGTCTTTCGTCGTAAACACGCAGTCTTTCGTATGCGCGTTTAAGGTTGAATCCTTCTTCGACGCACTGCTCCCTTATGTGGTCCTCCTCGTTTATCATCACGGATATACCGAATTTTTTGTCGCCCTCGACGATTACCGCGCCGTTTTGCGTGTTGTTTGCAAGAGCAAGAGAAATTAAGTGCCGCTCTATAAGTGCTTTTTTCTGCTCTTTTTTGAGTTTGTTCATAGGCAAAAGTCTTGCCTCGAACACCCCTTGCGCCGCCGCGTACGCGCCGTTCATCAAATCGACCACTCGTTGGTCGGTCGTCTTGATATTGCGAGGAAATTCAAGCCCCGCAACGTTTCTTGCAAGACGTACGCGAGAGGAAACGACATTGTTTTTGACGAGTTCGTTTATCGTGCAGTACTTTGCCGACTTCAAAAGGTTGCCGCTTGGGCGCGACTGCGAGTCGCTTGGGCGCGGCAGTGAGCCACTTGGGCGCGGCTGCGAGTCGTTTACGTCAAAACGCTCGAAATTGCCGTTCAGATTGTTTCTGACACCGTACTCACCGTGCGCGCCCTTCAAATCGAGTATGGTCGAAACGGTATTTTCGGGTGCGTGAGCGTGCAAAAACTCGGCGTTTACACCTTGCGCTTTGCTTGCCGCGTCGAGCGCGATTTTCCGCATTTGAGAATAGCAATTCGCACAACCGAAAAGGAAGTTTTTTCCAAAATCTTCAACCGTATATCCGCAAATTTTGCATTCTTTATCTCGGCGAGAAAGCCTGTAATTTGCTTCTTCATGCGGATTTTTGCCACATTTCAAAGCATTTTCGTAGCACTCGCGACAATAGCCGTACTCGACGGGATTATTGTCTATAATCACGCTTTCAAAAAGAGTCGCCTCTCTATCGCCGCAGATGTCGCAAGTCCTTTGCATACTCTTTATTTCGTCCCTTTCAAAACATCGGTTTTTCTGTGTTTTTGCCTTTTCTTCACTCGGCAAACTTTGAAAATACGCGGAGAAATCGATATTCTAACCGCTTATTTTCAAAAATCGTCATTTTCGTTTCTAAATTCGATTATTTTCTGCTTCGGTTGAGTCGTTTCCCGAAGCCCGATTATTTGCGGAATCCGATTCTCAAAATTCGCGTTTTATATATTGCAAAAACTCGTCTTTGAGATTCTTATTTCTCAAAGCGTATTCCACCGTCGCTTCGAGATAACCTTCCTTGTTGCCGACGTCGTAGCGACGTGCAGAAAATTCGTATGCGCAAACCGCTTTTTCTTTTGCGAGAATGCTTATCGCATCCGTCAAATACACTTCGCCGTTGGTGTACGGCGTGCGCTCGATTGCCTCGAATATGGACGGCGCAAGCACGAATCTTCCGAGAGATACGAGTCCGCTTGGCAACTCGTCCTTCGGCTTTTCGATTATACCGTCGAGCAAGGTGGTTTTTTCGTCGATAGCCTTGTTTGTTACCATAACGCCGCAACGTCTTGCCACTTCTTCACTCGTGCGCTGACACCCCACGATAGTCGCGCCGCCCGTTGCGTAATAAGCGTCTATAAGTTGCTTCGTGACGGGTTTTTCGCCCTCGCCGACGTACATCAAATCGTCGCCGAACAGCACCGCCACGGGCTCACCGTTTGCAAAATCCTCGCAGAGTTTGACGGCGTTTGCGTTGCCATTCATAGTCTTTTGCACCACAAACGTGATTTTTGCGCCGTAATCCTTGTTTGCAAGCGCAAACTCTTCCTTTTTACCGCTCGTCATCAACTGCTCGTTGAGTGCGGCATTAGGCTCGAAAAGACGTTTTACGCTCTCTTTTTGAGGCGAAATAACAATCGCGATTTCCTCGATACCGCTCTTCACCGCCTCGTCGACGATATAGCAAAGCGCAGGCGTATCTACGATAGGCAACAGTTCTTTGGGCAACACTTTCGTCACCGGCAAAAACCTCGTGCCGAATCCCGCGCAAGGTATAATCGCTTTTCTTACTTTCATATCTACCCCCTATCGTCGAAAATTCTTTTGTCGAAAATTATTTTGCTCATAACGAAATTCGACGTTGCGATGCGACGAAAACGCCGCATTGTATGCATTATAATTGTATTTGAATCAAAGCGCGACGATGTGTTTTTTCGCCTCGCTTTGTCAAAAATCCTTTCAAATAAAGGAAAACTTATTTCTCGTAGCCGTGCGGATGAGTGGAATGCCACTTCCAAGCCGACGAAACTATGCTTTCGAGGCTGTCGTATTGAGGCTTCCAACCGAGTTCTCTCTTTATCTTTTCGCTCGACGCAACCAAAGTTGCGGGGTCGCCGGGTCTGCGCGCTTCGATAGTCCTTTCGATGTGACGTCCCGTCACTTGCTCGGTGACGTCGATGACCTCTTTGACGCTGAATCCGTTGCCGTTGCCGAGGTTGTAATAGGTGGATTTTCCGCCGTTTTTGAGGTAATCGAGGGCGCGGATATGCGCGTCGGCAAGGTCGGTGATGTGAATGTAATCTCTCACGCAAGTGCCGTCGGGCGTGGGATAATCGTCGCCGAAAATGCCGATGTGGTCTCTCGTGCCGTTTGCAACTTGCAAAATGATGGGGATGAGGTGCGATTCCGGGTTGTGAGCCTCGCCTATTTCGCCGCTTCTGTGCGCGCCTGCCGCGTTGAAGTAACGAAGCGCGACGTATTTAAGACCGTACGCCTTGTCGTAGTCCTGCATAAACTGTTCCATCATAAGTTTGGTTTGACCGTACACGCTGGTGGGATGTTGCGGACTGTCTTCGGTTATCAAACCGTCGCCGCAATCGCCGTAGGTTGCCGCAGACGACGAAAACACGAGATACTTGACGTTTTCGGCAATCATAGCGTCCAAAAGCGCGAGAGTGCCCGCAACGTTGTTGTGATAGTACTTTGCGGGATTCTTCATACTTTCGCCCACGAGCGAATACGCCGCAAAGTGAATGACGGAATCCACGCCGTACTTTCTGAACGTCGAACGCAACAGTTCGACATCAAAGATGTCGCCTTTGACGAAAGGTACGTCCGAAGGCACGGACTCGATGTGTCCCGTGACGAGATTGTCGTAAACCACGACGTCCATATTTCTTTCTTTGAGTTCTCTTACGCAATGCGAGCCGATGTAACCTGCTCCGCCCGTAACCAAAATCATAATATCTCTCCTCGCGCGCTACCGCGCTAAAAAATTTATCTATAAAATATTATAAACTAGAACCGCTTGTTTTGCAAGGCAAAAATGTGTATAATCAAATTGTGGGAAAAACAATACTGCATTGCGACCTAAACAACTTCTACGCTTCGGTGGAACAAAAACTGCATCCCGAATACGATGGGATGCCACTTGCCGTTTGCGGAAATCCCGAAGCAAGACACGGTATAGTGCTTGCAAAAAACCAACTCGCAAAAAAAGCGGGCGTTCAAACGGGCGAAACGCTGTGGTCCGCAAGGCAAAAATGCCCCGATATAGCGTTCGTTCTTCCGCACTTTGACGAATACGTCAAATATTCCAAACAAGTTTTTGAAATCTACACGCAATTCACCGACCGAGTGGAAAGATTCGGCATAGACGAGTGCTGGCTTGACGTGACCGGCTCGGAAAAACTTTTCGGCGACGGCGTAACCATTGCAAACAAATTGCGTCAACTCGTGAAAGAAAAGACGGGACTCACCATTTCCGTCGGCGTATCATTTACCAAAACTCTCGCAAAACTCGGAAGCGACCTCAAAAAGCCCGACGCGACCACCGTTCTCGACAAAGAGCATTATATGGAAGTCATAGGCGATATGTCTCCGTCCGAGATGATTATGATAGGTCGTCAGACGTCCGAAAAACTCACAAAACTCAACATTCGCACCATACGGCAACTCGCAAACGCAGACCGTGACGCTTTGCGTCACATTTTCGGAATCGTCGCCGACAATATGATAAACGCCGCGCAAGGAATCGAAACGGAAGAAGTCAAACACTACTACGACGTTCACGTTCCCAAAAGCGTTTCAAACGGCACGACCACGCCCCGCGACATAAAAAACCTGCAAGAAGCGAAAATCGTGATATACGCGCTTTCGGATATGGTTGCGTTGCGCCTCAGAAGTTTCGACCTCGTGGCAAACGGCGTCGGTCTTTCGATAAAAAATCCCGCGTTGCAATGGATGTCCAAACAAATTCCGCTTTCGCCCGCTTCGGCAAATTCGGGCGCAATCGCAAAAGCCGCGATAGGCTTGCTTGAAAAAATACACAACTTCGGCGAGCCGCTTCGCGCAATCACGGTTGCGGCAATAAGGCTCGAAAGCAAGGACGGCATGCAAATGAGTTTGTTCGACGAACAAAGCGATAAGGCGGACAAACTCGAACAAACCCTCGACGAGATTAGAGCCAAATACGGTTATCACTCTGTTCAGCGCGGCATTTTGCTCGAAAACGACCTGACGGGCAATTTGCACGAGGATGACGATTTCAGACCTTTCCACCAATCAAAAACAACCTGAGTCGGTATTTTTTTATTGTATAGAAATTTTGAAAAAATACCTTATTCTCTACACGATTCATTACACGAATCGTGTTTTATTTTTGCGTTTTTACCTCAAATTCACCTCAAATCCGCAATTTTTGCCTCGTTTTCGATATACTTATACACGAATCGTGTTGCATATATGCATAACACATATCGTGTTTTTTACGTATTTTGTCGAATTATGGAGCAAGTTGGGCATTCCGTTTTACAATCATCGGATTTTTATTTATAATTAACGAAGACAATAATTGGATTGTAAGAAGACGCGGCAAAAGCCGTACGGGCAAACCCCACACGCACGCACAGGCGTGCAAAAACAATTTGTTTATGACACCCGTCCAAATCGCAACGGCAGTTTTATCTCTCATAGCAGGTATAGGCGTTTTTCTCATCGCCTGCACCATGATGAGTACCAACCTCGAATCCGTCAGTTCAAACAAACTAAAACAACTCTTTGCAAGAACGTCCAAGAGCAAACTCGTCGGCGTCGGCATTGGCACGGTCGCAACGGCGGCGATTCAATCGTCGGGCGCAACCACCGTTATGGTCATCGGTTTTGTCAATGCGGGCATTATGTCGCTTATGCAAGCCGCAACCGTAATTTACGGCGCAAACATCGGTACTACAATCACGGGTCAAATCACCGCGCTCGGTATGTTCGAAAACTCAATTTCCACCGGCGTCGTGTTTGCAACCTTTGCAGGTATCGGCGCGTTTACTATGGCGTTCGCAAAAAAAGACATCGCAAAGAAAATCGGCGGTATCCTCGCCGGCTTCGGTATGCTATTCGTGGGTCTGGATATGATGAGTGCTTCTATGAAAGTCTTTGCCGCTCTCGATTCCGTCAAAAACTTTCTCGCTTCCATATCGAATCCCATTCTTCTCGTTTTGATAGGCACGATTCTCACCGCCATAATTCAAAGTTCGTCGGTTATGACGTCCGTTGCAATCACTATGGCATTTACGGGGCTCATCAACCTCGACCAAGGTATCTACCTCACGATGGGTTCGAACATCGGCTCGTGCGTCGTGGCAATCATCGCAGGTCTTACTTCGAGCACCAACGCAAAACGCACCGCGCTCATTCACCTTTTGTTCAACGTATCCGGCGTTGTCATCTTTATGATCGTCGCAATGATGATGCGCGAAATCTCGAAAGCGGTCAATCCCGCAAAGGTCATTACATTCGGATATCTGTTTGAAAAGATGTTCCCCGGCGTTCCGCAAACGCAACTCGCTATGTTCCACACGATATTCAACGTCATTACGGTCATAATTATGTTGCCGCTCACAAACTTATCGGTTAAACTCGTTTGCAAGATTCTGCCCGACAAGAACAAAGCGCACGAACAACCCGAAGAACATATGTTCTACATCGACGAGCATATGCTCAAAACGCCGCCTATCGCCGTTCAACAAACTAAAAACGAAATCGTCAATATGGCGGAAATCGCGCTCCACAACTACGACATCGCCTGCAACATAATCTGCACGCTCGATTATTCGGATATAGAGCAATTCCGCAAGAATGAAAACGAACTTAACTTCCTCAACAAGGAAATCGCAAGATTTGTCGTCAATCTTTCCAAACTCGAAATGAACGACGCCGACCACAACTATCTTGCAACCACGTTCCACACCATAACCGACCTCGAACGCGTCGGCGACTATGCAGAAAACATCGTCGAATACGCCGACAAACTCAAAGAATCCAATCAAACATTCTCGGATATCGCGATTCAAGAGGTTCGCCACCTTCAAAGCCGCATAGGCGATTTGTTCCAAAAGGTTATGAAAGCGTACGTCAACTGCGATTCGTCATCGCTTGAAGAGGCAAACAAAATCGAGGACAACATCGACGACCTCACCGAAGCAATGGGCGCAAACCATATCGCAAGACTCAGATCGGGCGACTGCACGCCAGACGTCGGCGCGCAATACCTCTCGCTCGCTTCCGATTCCGAGCGTGTCGCAGACCACTTTATCAACGTCGCAAAATCCATAAATCGCAAGGCATAAGGACTTATTATGAAACTCGCAATAGCCACCAACAACGCCCACAAACTCAGTGAAATCAAAGCGATTCTCGGCAACTCGTTTGACGAATTGCTTTCTCTCAAAGAACTCGGAATCGACATAGACGTCGAGGAAACGGGAACTACGCTCGAAGAAAACTCGTACCTCAAAGCGCGCACAATTTGTGACATTTGCAATATGCCGACTCTTGCCGACGACACGGGGCTTATGGTGGACGCCTTGAACGGCGCGCCGGGCGTTTATTCCGCTCGCTACGCGGGCGAAGCACACGACGACAAGGCGAATCGTCGGTTGCTTCTCAAAAACCTCGACGGCGTGGAAAACAGACGCGCGCATTTTGCAACCGTAATCACCATTTGTTATCCGAACGGCGAGTTTATCACCGCAAAAGGTCACGTTGAAGGCTCGATTCTGACCGAAGAACGCGGAAGCGAAGGATTCGGATACGACTCGCTCTTTTATAGCGACGAACTGCAAAAAACGTTTGCCGAAGCGTCGCAAGCCGAAAAAAATTCCGTCAGCCACAGAGGCAGAGCCCTGCACGCTATGCTCGAAAAACTGAACGAGCGCAACTAAAATTATGAACACTATCGTCGCATTTTCGGACAGCCACAATATGCCGCTTCCGAGCCGCCTTACGGACGTCGCAAACGAAAGCAAATACGTTTTCTTCCTCGGCGACGGATTAGGCTCTCTCGGCGATTTGATGTGTCACAAAGGCTTTCACGGCGTAAAGGGCAACTGCGACCGATACGAGTTTTGCGACGAAGAAGTCGTCGAAACAGACGGCGTGCGCATTTTACTCACTCACGGCGATAAATACCACGTCAAGCGCGGTCTTTTGGAACTCGATTTGAGAGCGCGCGAACTCGGTTGCACACTCGTTTTTTACGGACATACGCACTTTGCGCAAATCGACGAAAACACAGGAATTACGTTCGTATGCCCCGGCTCGATATGTTCGCCGCTTTCGGGTGCACCGTCATACGCCTACGCTGTCGTTCACGACGGAAAATTTACGGTCAAAATCGTAAATCTAATCTAAATTTTGTTGACATAAATACGCCGATGTGGTAATATTGTCAAGCATTGAATTATAGATTGCTCTAAAAAAGTGCGATTTGAGTCCGTGCGGGTGTAGTTCAATGGTAGAATGTCAGCCTTCCAAGCTGATTGCGTGGGTCCGATTCCCATCACCCGCTCCATTACCGTCTTTGACGGGAATTGGACGGTCCGCATCGAGCGTAAAGCGAGATTGCAGCATCGTACAAAACCTGTCCAAAACGGCTTGCGGTTTAGTGGAATATGTTGCATGCAAAAGTACGGCATTCCCATCACCCGCTCCATTACAAGAACTCAAACAATCTTTGAGCGTCTAATGCAATGAGCCTGTAGCTCAGCAGGATAGAGCAACGGCCTTCTAAGCCGTGTGTCGGGAGTTCGAATCTCTTCAGGCTCGCCATTATGGTGGATATAGCGCAGTTGGTTAGCGTGCCAGGTTGTGGCCCTGGAGGTCGTGGGTTCGAATCCCACTATTCACCCCACTTTTGAAACATCACTCTAAATAGAGTCGATATAAGTTCGAGTTCGGCGATAACTTCATTGGATTCGAACGGGCAGAAAATCAAACAATCCTGTGAATTGTTTGACTGCCCCGGCGTGATAGTGCAGACTTTCGAAAAGTCGTACGGTAACGCATAAAGATGTGTGCCTGTGTAGCGCGAGTCGCTCGGCATAGGTCAAACGGCGCGAATCCCACTATTCACCCCACTTTTGATAAATTACTCTGAAAAGAGTCAATATAGTTTGAGTTCGATGATAACTTCATCGGATTCGAACGGGCAGAAAATCAAACGTTTTGATAATCTGTCACAGCCGAAACAAAAATTATTTACATTCGGCAAAAAAGTGCAGTATATTTGTTGCAAAAACTTTGTTTTGGTGATAAGATAGACTGCGTTGTAGGGGTATCGCCAAGCGGTAAGGCACCAGATTTTGATTCTGGCATTCGTTGGTTCAAATCCAGCTACCCCTGCCAATGACTCACTAGCTCAGCCGGTAGAGCACCGCACTTTTAATGCGATGGTCCGGAGTTCGAATCTCCGGTGGGTCACCACGAAACCCGACTATTGCAGTCGGGTTTTTTCTATCCTACCAAGGTTTGGATATTTCATATCCTCACGCCTTGCGTGCCGAACTCGGGACACCCGACTGACGTTTCACTATGCGAATAAATTCGCTCGTTCCACTATTACGGCAGTCGCTAACCGCGTCTGTCTACGAACCTCGGTAGGGTCACCAAATGACAATAATACGAACTCAGATAATGGGTTCGTATTATTTTTTCTTCGAGAATTTTTTGCTACCAAATTGCACCTATAAATTCAAAGAATTTATAAAAATCTCATATTGCTGATTTTGTGCAATAAAAACGCCACCCTATTTATCCATGCATCTGCTTACGCACATATTTCGTGCGCAACCTCTTTTATACTCATTAAAGTGCCATATTCAATTAGCGATTAAATCAAATTATAAAAAATAACTGCTCCGATTTATTGCCTTTCGGGGTGACGGATTAGCACAGAGAAAAGCCTATATCAACGGCAAAATTATTGCTTGTTCGATATAGGCTGTTTTGTTGTAAAACGCAATAATTTACGCAGGTCGTTGACATATTCTTAAAATCGTAAAACACGTTCTGTCTGCCAGACTGTTTGTCGAGGTTTTCCCCCAAGCAATGTTTGTTGAAACAATTTACAAAATTAGATCTTGAAACGGGTTTTTCACCAATATCGTCGCTCTCGTTATCTATTAAGTCTTGAAATATCTTGTAAACATCCTCTGCAAAAGCGATTTCTGCTTCTGTAGGTGCTTTCAGCTCTGAAGCGTCAAAATCAAAATCGACGTCATCGATATCGGTGCATCCCATTACGATTTCTCGGCAACTTTTACAGTCAAAAAGTCAAAATCAACTTATTAAAAGCGGAATGAAACCGAACTTCTCCCGCAGAGAGATTCGTCTTGCCATGGCAAAACTCCGCTCTCAAGTTTTTTCCGACAAAAGAATATATTTTTAATCGTCAATCCTTCAACAATGAACCATAACTAATAACGGATAACCGAAGGAATAACATACCACATAATACCTTGAACCTAAACGCTAATTTAGCTTAACCGCTATAGGTGTGAGTGTCTGTTGTCGGACGGAAACATTTGAAAATCAGCTTACAGCTCGATATCCAAAGTCATTGTCATATTCACGGCATCGAGGGCGTTCTGCGCCTTTGCAAGCGTGTCAGCCGCCTTTTCATATTCCGCCGCAACCTCGGCGACATCGTAATTGAGATACCGATAGTCCAAAATGGACGAATTCATACGGTTTTGTTCACGAACTTTGGGCAATTTGTCTTTCATGCTTGACAGTTTATTCTTTCTTGCCGTCAGTTGCGGGATATAAACGAGCATCTCGTCTATCGTCATATCAAATTCGGGGATAACCGTTGTGGAATTGAACACGTTGAGTGCGTGTTTAAGTTTTCTGATCTTCTCTTCCACTTCCGCAAGCGCGCTTTGCGTCTTTGCAAAATCATAGTCGGGGCGAACGGATTCCAAATCTTCGCCCACTGCGGCAAGGAATTCCTTGCCATTGTATTCTCTCATCTCGATTGACGACTTTTCTTCCATAAGTTTTCTAAGCATCTTTCCTGCTTCTGCAGACGTACATTTCATTTTTTTCACCTCTCGATTTTTATTTATTTAGTTTTAACCGACTATATATGGATAGCGATTGAAATTTGCTCAAACCGCTATATCTATATTTTCCACAAGTTTTTCTATTTTGTCAAATATGCGTACACAGCTCTGTACTATTATTTAATATTTATATATTCAATCCTATAATTCTCATAATGCTACACCTATATCATTAACTTTTTTCATAAAAACACAGACGTTTTACTTCAATTTGGAAAAATCAAAGTCATCCAAACAGATTCCTGAATTTTCAAGCAGCGAGCGCACCTCATCGAACAGCGTTATGCCGCCTGTAATGAGAGCGTCGACAAACAATGGCAAAAGCACGCTTTTTTTGATTTCTTCCCGGTGTTTGACGAGCATATTTTTTGCATCTTGGCTGATAGGTTCCATGTGTTTCTCCTATTCTCCCTATTTTGACATACAGGCGCAGGGAATGAGATAAATTGAGTGGCAAGACAACGACTCGCCGCACCTTTCGAAAAAAGTCGAAATACCCTATCGTCCCATACGACAATATGACATTATTTTGAGTGTGTCGGTTCCCTTTTTTGTCGAAAGCCGCTTTGCTTGCGACTTTCAACAAGTATTGCCCATTTTATCCGACGCAATCTATATCTCTAAGCAACGTGTATTCGTTCAAGAACGAATAAATAAGCAAAGAAATCTGCTCGTTGCGAATGAGAATTTGCGGTGCGCCAAGTTCGATAAGTTTGCAAAGTCGCTTGATATAGCAGGACACTTCACCTGAAAACGTCCCGGTGATCTTATCCGTCTTCACTTGCGAGAGTTTTGCAAGAGTCTCGTCAAAACTTTTGAGAAATTGCGCACAGTCTTCTTTTTTGCAATCGATCGTGCAAGTCTCAATGATATTTGCACTCTTGGCATCGTCTGCAATCACGCAATAATCCTCGGCGCTTTCAAAACCGACATTCAACACTCCGTCTTGGATTGCGCCAAACAAAGCGTCCACGATTTGAGTGTTTGAAAGGTCATTGATATTTTTGATTGTGAGAAGGTTTTTCATTTTAGATTCCATCCTATCATTTATTGTAATTGCATTATAATCCACGCCTTGTACCATATACGGTACATAAGTCGCTATTTTGATATTTTAAATTCTCATAGGCACGACGTAATCGTAAAGTGAATAATATTTGCCTATGTGCGTGTCCGTATGCAGGTGTCCCGAAAACCAATATTTGAACTCTACGACATTTTCGATTTGTTTTAGAAGCTCCTCGCTTTGAGTGTTTTTAAGTTTCGGTTCGAGATAGCAAGGCACATCTTCTCCGCATTGCGTGAGTTCTTCGATTATGCGTTTCTTAAATCTGGACGGCGGTATATGTGTCAACACAATATCGACTTTATTGTCGCATTTTGCAAGGTTAAACATTGCATTGCGAATATCAGCCTCGCAAATTTCTTCGTCTTTCCACCACGTTTTATGCTCCAATCTCCACTCTTTATCGTGCGACTCTGCGCCGCCTAGCGCAAGGATTTTCTTGCCGCCTATATCAAAAACTTCTCCGCGCATTAAATGATAAATTCTATCGCTCACTTTGTGCGCGCGCCCGCCGAAAATCTCCACGATCGGCAACGCCTTGAGCATATCGAAGTTTTCGTGATTGCCGTCAACAAACAACACCGTTGCGCCGAAACTCTCGTATAATTCAATCATTTTGGGTGCACTCTTTTTGTCCCAAAGCACGCCGCAATCGCCGCAGATAATTATATAATCATCCTTTGTTGCATTGAGTTCTTGGATCTTGTTTACGTCCCAAATTCCGTGGGTATCTCCCGATATATAAAGCGTCATGTTTTTCTCCTTTTCAATCTCTGTTTATTTGCCAAGTGTTCGGGAACTTCAAGTTTTCGATACTATCACCGTGAATAAACACTGCCGGCAGTCTATGCATAAGCGGACTTACGAACCTATATTTGTCGTAATACGCAACGTCGCTTCCGGTCAGCAACACAGACGATAATTTTGATCTGCAAACGCCTATTAGTTTTGCGTCAAACGATTTGCGATACGCCCAAAACATATCTCTCGTAGGGCTCATATCAAACAAATTCGGACGTCCTGACAAATACAATCCGATTTTCAATCTGTTGCCATCATCAAACACTGCTTTGATTATCTCATCGAATTCATGCTTGTTACGCACATAAAAATCATAGGCACTCGGCACATTGATGCCTACGAAAAACAGCTCTATATGCTTTTGATTTTTTAAGTCATCGTCAGACATTTTTTCACGCTCTTTCATCAGCATATACAATTTGCGTACAACTTCGTCGTATTCTTTCCGGTCTTGATTTTCATTGCATAATTCACAGCATGCAACACAATGCTCGTCGTATCGCGCGTTCCACACCGTGCCGTCGCCAACGAACATGTAATATCCTACTTCCTGAGCGGAATAGTGTTCTCTTATGTTCATAATCGGCAAATTGTGACCGTGTGAGTAAACACCGTATCCCGAGTCGCACGACGCAAGCACGTTTTGCTTTGACATATTCCAAAATATGGGGTCACTGCCATGCATGCCGATAAGTGCATTTACGCCGACACTTTTATCGGGTGCATTTTCATATGCAAGTGCCAACGCTTCAGCCTCGTTTGCAATTCTCTCTACACTCTTGCAAAACTCGGCGTTTTGTGTTGCTTCTTTATAGATGCCGTTCAAATCGTTTTCTCTTTTCATGTTTTCTCTCCATAATCAATAAAAACCCAGTCGACTTATTGTTTGTTTTTGTCTTTGGTCATCTACGCCTATATCGGCGGCAACTATCGTCTTCAGTTGCTCGTTTGACAAATATTCGATGTCTTGCTTCGCTATACGGCTTGCCTGATTGAGCTTTGCTTTTTCAAGCACGTTTCTTGCATATCTGCCGTTTCCGAAAGATGGATTTTGGCGCGCTTTTTTGTATATATCAAGCAATTTTTGATCGCAAGACGGATCGAGAATAATATCTCTGTTGCGAGCAAGAAGTTTGGTTATATCCAAAAGTTCGCTTGCCGAATAGTCGTCAAAATCAACGTGGAACGCTATTCGCGACGAAAGACCGGGATTTCGCTCTACAAACTCTACCATTTCGTTTTTATACCCTGCAAAAATCACGATTACATCGTCGCGTGCGTTTTCCATTTCTTGCACTATCGTATTGATTGCCTCGTCGCCGTAAAGCCCTTTTTTGTCGTCCAACAGCGAATATGCCTCGTCGATAAACAGCACAGAGCCTTTTGCTCGTCTAAATACATCCTTGACTTGGGGCGCGGTTTGTCCGACGTATTCGCCAACCAAATCCGCCCTGCCCACTTCAACAAGTTCGCCGCGGCTCAACACTTTATTGTCACGAAGAATTTGCGCCAAAAGACGAGCAACCGTTGTCTTTGCCGTGCCGGGATTGCCCGAAAACACCATGTGCATTGCAGGTCGTGCAAAGTCAATGCCGCGCTCTTTATATTCCTTTTGCAGTTTGAAATAGTTGATAGCACCGTCAATGACTTTTTTGACATTTCCAAGCCCTATCATCTCGGACAACTTGTCATACGCATTTTTCTCGTTCAACGTATCGTTTTCTCCGCTTTTGCCGTTGAAATATGCGCCATATTCCGGAAACTGCACCGTGGCAACGTACTCGTTGTGCCACTCGCTATATATGGTCTGCAACGCTCTTTTTGAATACGTCCTATCGGATTTTCTGATTTTCTCGATCTCGCTTTCGGGCGCGTTTGTGCCGTTTTGACGCGCGATCTCGCAAAAGCAATCCACTGCGGATTCTCCCTTGTATTCTTGATCATAAAACTTGATCAACGCAATGCCGTGCAGGCTGCTTATAATTCTGTTGCGCGTATTCATAGACGCATTGTCCATAGAAATAATCGTAACAACGCTTGACGCATATCTTTTTATGATGTTGACAACGCCGCTCCACTTCCATTTGTAATACTTTTCTTCGCTCTCGAACAAAATGTCTTCGTCGACGCGCAGGACTATCACGCCGTCTGCGTTTATCCTGTACAACTGCTCGATGTGCCATTCTGAAATGTTCCGATCTCTAAGCCCGATTATCGTGTACTTTTTGGTGTTTATTCTTCCTTTGTAGAACAGCGAAAAGACAAGATTGCGATTGCGCACCATGCGAGCATCGTCGTCATTGGACACCATAAAATAGTGCGCCGGATTGCCAATCGGTTTTTTCAGAGTTTTACTCGCATAAATGCGGTCAAGTTCGCGCTTGTATTCTTCATCCAAAAAGTATTTGTTTACATCCGCGTATACACTTGTTTTGGTTTTATGTTCCGTCACGATACGCTCGTCAAACGAACCATGGCGAATTTCATAGAAAAAACCAAGTCCCAATCGGTCTATCGTCGCGCTGCTGTCGGTCAAATAGTTGTCAATCTCCGCATCGCCTATATTGTTCACAAAATCAAACATTCTCCCCTCGGAAACCTTGATATCCGCAATGTTGTCAAAGAGTTTTTCGGCAAAAGTCTTGGCAAATTTCTTTTCATCGCATGCACAATCAATACACGCAATGGCATCGACCACGGTTTTGCGTGTTCCGCGAACATAGACAAAACACGCAGGATTTTCTTCAAAAAGTTTGCCGCTAGCGCAAGCCGCTTCTTCCGGCTTAAACTCCTTGATTTGCTTTGCATCTTTCACTTTTATGGTAATATTAAAAAACCTCATTGTTTTCTCTCCGAAATTTAATGAAATAATACGTTGTTTTAAGTTGTCGTTGTGATTGCTACAAATTGCCCGTCAATGCAAAATCGATTGTGCGGTGTTGTGTGTTTTGCTCCCCCTACCTTGAAAAGTCGGTGTGTCAATGCTCACGTTGTTATTGCTGTCGATTACATATTTTATTGTTTTGTGCAATTCTGTGATTGATTTTGTGATTGATTTTGTTGTGTTTTTGTATTTGTTTGTGTGGTTTGGTTGATTTACAACATTATCATACACCATCCTTCCCCAAAAATCTACTAAATCTCGCTCAACATTGTACCGCGTATGGGACATAAGCATTATAAGAAATATGCTACGAAAAAATATCATCTCGCCTATAAAAAATTCCGAGCGAACAAATGCTCGCTCGGACATTACATATCGTCAATACCATGTCTGTCTTTGTCTATTTGATCTCTAATACTATACACCAAAGCTCATCATTTCCGACTTTGAAGGAATTATTGAAAATGCATTCAACGCCATAACTAAAACAACTAAAACTATTATAGTGATTGTTAAATGAACTCAATGCTCTGTTCGTAAAATCCTTTGAATAGTTTTTGCCGTTTTGAGGCTTGTGATATTGTTTGTCAATCGTTACTAACACTGAACCTGCCTTAAATGAATCGCTAAGAACGCTAGAATTATAACTAATGCATTTTCCGTTTAATGTTTTATGCATATCCGCGTCAAATACGTAAACCAAATACCTATTGCATTTGCTATCAATAACAGACAATCTGTTGAGATCGTTGAACACAGAACCTGCCTTTGAGGTTGTACAGTTGTTACTATAAGCCGTTTTTCGATGGAACTTAATTTCTATCGTGTCTATTGTACTATCGTTGTTTTGAACATACAAATCCAACCTTGGTTTTTCGTTAGAAAAACAATCATATTTGTTCAGTCCAAATTTTGTATTCACTTTATTGCGGATATATGGGATTTCAATACTATATTTACTGCCCATTGTATTATTTCGCAACGTATCAATCAACACGTAACGAATATAGTCTTCTGTAAAAAGCTCTTTGTCATTCGCTTTTCCCGTTAATGACACTACAAATTTTTGAATCAAATTAAAATTTAGCATTTTTCCACCTCTTTCGTTTTTTATTTCCACATCAAATAGTCATATTCGATGGGGCTTACACCTTGTTGTTTCGCCAAATACTTAACAATCTCTTGGAATGCATAATATTGCGATTTATTTCCATGCACAATTCTGCTCCAACTCTTTCTTAAATTGGCACTTGTAGTGTTAAAATTAGCGAGCGTTTCACCACTCTTGTTCAATTCCTTTATAGCCATGTTTATCATCACGTTATCCATTGGACAATGGCAATCGTTGAAATGCGAGCGAATGGTTGGATCTGAGTATGTGACTATATAAAAATACTTCACCGTCATGTTAATCAGTTTTTGACAATTGCCAAACTTGAATTTTGTTAGATAGAGCTCATGTTCTTCTACGAACTCATCAAAGGAGCGTTCAAGTTTTTCTTCTACAGCATAAAAACAAGGATTATTACCCGCAATTATATCGTCAATATATCCTCTAACGATACTTTTTGCAGCTTCGTTTTTCAATAGCAGCTCTTTCTTATATTCATTGGATTTCTTTTTTTCATCAGTCAATCCGTCTTTTTTTAATTCATACGCCTTTTGTAGTGTCGCATCTCTCATGGCGATTGTATAAATAAAATCAAAAATCTTATCATCTACTATCATATCTTTTTCTCCTTTGCAATGTATATTTTCACTCTTTGACGATGTCGCAGAGGGCTTGCCAGATTTTCACCATGGCGTAGGTGTCAAGTTCGCAGTATTTCAACAGGTTATGGCGCGCGATTGATTGCTCTTTGAGCGGCATATCCTTGATTGTCGGGAATATACTCATTGCTTCACCGCCGTTGTGTACGCCGTCAAGATTGTGATAATCGAGTTCGGGATCATTTGGAAACATTGCAGGCAGCACCGATTTGATCGAGAACGAGCCGCCGATTTCCTTGCGATAATAGTATCCGCCCCTAAAAACGTCGAGCAAATCTTTGATGTTGTCCCTTATATTGAGCAGATGTGTGCGCAAGTCGGGAAACATATCGGAAAGCTCCTTAATGCGCGAGCACTCAAACGCCTTGTTGTAGGCAAGCGTGCATACGTTCATAGGAATATCTCTCACAAGGCTTTCGGCAATGGCGCGGAGCGGATTTTCACCGGACACTGCCAAGAACTCTTTGTGTTTGAGCGCACCGCCTTCACTCTCGATATAATGCAAGGAATATTGAAACGGGATTTGCTGATACGGTCGCACGCCCTCAAACGGCGGTATAATGGGTTGCATTGTTTCAAAGTCCAAAAAGTACAGCGGATAAGAGAGCGTGGCAAGAAACTGCTTGATGCCGTCCTTGTCCGTATACACTCCGCGATCATTCAAATAGAAGTCAACTTGCTTGTCGATTTTGTCGGAAAAATACCACCCCGTGCGCGCGTAATCTTCAAACGAAACAACGCCTTGCTCATAACATTCAAAGGCTTTCGGTTTTGGCAAACGATACATATCAAACACGCTCGGTTTGGGAAGATGCTGCGAGCAATATTTCCAAAATCCGCACTTGTATGGTACAAAACAGTTGATTGAAATGTCGATTCGGGGCTCTTGCTCATCGGCAAGCAATTCTTCCGCGCCTTGCAAAAGCCCTTCAACGTTGCCGTATTCCTGCGCCACAAGCTCGTCCACATTGCGAACCTTGAACACTTGCTTGATGTCAAGCTCTTTGCCCCTGACGTACTCGTTGTTGATGTACACGAGATATGTATGTTTGACGTTGACGCCGCACTTTTCAAGCACGTATTTTTGATAACTCACGTCATAGATATACACCGCTTTTATGTCGGTTGCGCTCTTGACTTCGTAGATGGAATAGCCGTCACCGTCCTTGCGCAAAATGTCCACGGCGCAATACAAACCGCAAAAATCAAAGGATGCTTCGCAAATGTTTTGCACTCCGTTTGCAATGCACTCCTTGGTTTTTGCAATCATTTTGGACAAGTCGAGAGCCCCGTTTTCTTTTGTTGCGGTCACTTCAACGTAATCGCCAAAAAGTCCCATGGCAAAATCGCCAACGACGTTGCCGTTGTCCATTCTTGCCTTGACGCTTTCGTCAACTTCATATTCATCGGGCTTAAACTTTTTGAGCCACACACTCTTTGGGCATTGACACAAAGAGCAATATCTTGATTTGCTGAAATACATAATTGTCAATTATTGTTGTTCCCAAATTCTCGCGAGCAAAATACTGCTTTCCAATATTTTTCTCTATCGATAATCATCTGGGTTTTGCAATCGTTGGTATATAGAACTTCCAAAATCGACCATTGAAAATTCCTTTCGGGATAAGTCGGATCTGCTGCTTTTATTTCTTCTAATTTGTCATTATAACCAGTTCCGTTAGAATATACATAGCAACACCAACGTCCCCAAACACCATTGTGCCCATACGTACTTCCGATATAAACCTTTCCGTTGCTTATATCAGTAATAACATAAATACAATTCACATTTCTCAATGCGATTCTCCACTCATCATCATTGTTAATTACAATATTCTTCAAATCGGGGAACGACAATCTGACATTACTATAGCCGGGGAATGGGTTAGATGCGCTGCAATACTTTTTATCGAGTATTCTCACCACTTCAAACTCTGCAATCCTTCCGAAATCAACTTTGGCTTGTTTTGGCCCTTGTTTCTTTGCGAATTTTACTATAAGGCGTTCTTTATACGCACTAAATCTATCAATAGGATGCAAATCATATGTTTCGTGATCATCCTCGTCATAGTGTATAACTTCGCCAACTTCAAAAGCACCCAGAAATAGCCAATGATCATACTTGCCATCTTTATCAAGACGCAAAAATTGCAAACAGTATTTTGTATAAATATTTCTAAAAGATACCGCTGAGTGTGAATGTTTTTTCCAAGATATATGTGTCATCAACCTCTCTTCGTTTTGCGAAAAAGAATAAACTCCGTCTTCTGTTCCATTATTAAGACAAATTGTCCAATCTCGTTTTTCACTGTCGGATATATGTAGTATATCGTTTAGCAAAATGTTGTTCATAATTTTTCTCCTTATTTTTTGTATTTTTCACACATTTGCTCTATGCTTTGTCTTATTTCGTTGCGCAAATGCTCGGGAGTAAGCACTTCGGCATTTTCTCCGTATTGCAATGCCCAAAACTTCATTGCTGTCGGACTGACAACCAGTTCCACTTTTATATTTTCGTCATCGATTATCGACACTTTTACGTCTTTGCCAAACCAATCCACGATGTCGTCCATCATCCACTTCTTCGCTGAAATAACAACCTTTTCGGGTTTATCTGTAAACATATACGGGCGCGCCGTGGACAATTCCTTATAATTTATGCCGTTTTTGTATCCGTCAAGGCTCTTGATAGGCACAATCGGCTGGTCGATTATCTCGATGTCGGTGATTTTGTCAAGGCGGTAGAAGCTTATGTTCATCCACTTGTGGTTGCATCCCATAAGGTAGTAGTGCTGATTGTGCAACACCATTCTATACGGGCTTACGCACGGGTGCGACGTGTGGTGCAGTTGCTTGTCCGCGCCGATTTTGTTATAGTAGAATTTTATCTGTTTGCCTTGACTTATCGCCTCGTCTATCTCCGATATATTGAAAAACACCGTCTTATTCTCGGTTTTGTTCCAATCGTTGAGCGATTGCACGTATCTAACGCGCGATTTGAAGTTGCGACCGCCCATTCTTACGAGTTTGTCGATAAGTTGTTTGGAATGAGTCGCACTTATATGCGTAGAGCAAAGCACGCTGTCTATGAGCATATGCAATTCGGATTTTTCAATCGGTCTATCCACGAGATACGCACCCTTGCGGCTTGATTCGACGTCGATTCCCATCTCGTTGAGATAGGATATATTGCGTCCGATTGCCTTGCGCTCCACCACCAAACCGTATTCCCTTTCAAGAATATCGATGATGTCCTGTTGCGTGAGCAAATTGTCTTCGTCCGAATAATCAAAAAGCACTTGATATAATCTGAAAAGCAAAGTTTGTTTATTTTCAAATCCCATAAGCAAATCTCCTTTCATATATCATACCCCCGATTTATCGAAATGTAAATACGCAATGTACCGTATACAGTGCAAACAATTCTTCGCATATTACTTTTCGTCATCGTACTCACCGCCAAACGGCATCTCGTCACAATCGATTTCTTTGCATCCAAGCACTTTTAACGCCGACACGCAATACGCCTTACTTATCGACATGCGCATTCCTCGCGCGATTTTGTCAAAAAGCGCAAACCTTTCGGCACAAGCAATCCATTGCGGACAACGCTTTATAAACTGCGCTTCGAATGCGTCTATTTCATTCTTTTTGAAGCTACATATAGTACGCCGTATTTTTTCGATTTCGTCATAACTATACCCCGCAATATAATGAATGAAATGCATATAATCTTCAGTATACGGCGTAGTTCCCAAATAGCGAAATCTATCAAACATCCAATCTTCAACTTCTTTCATCGTTACGGCAGACGTTATTATCGATATTTCAACTTTGTCGATGTGCAAAATGTTTTTTCCTTCCCCAATCTCGATTTCCACAAACTCAAAGTCTTTGTTGAGATATTCCGCCAACTCGTCAAGCGTATCCTCGTCTACATAAAAACCAAATAAGCTTTGTATATTGTACTTTTCGTTAAAATATCTTTCAAATATCAAACCATGTTCATACGGGTTTATATCGGTTATCCCAAGCAGATACGCAATCAAACTGCAACCCCCGTTCCCGAAAAACCGAGGGCTTTTATCCTTCTCTTTCAAAAACTCACTTATCCTTCTTACAATGCAAAAATATTTTGCCATATCAAGTTCTGTTATCCGTATGATCTCTTTCTCAATCATACCATCCCATCTTGTATTGCAAGGCAACATTTTTTTGACATTATTTCTTGCAATTCGTTCCAAATCAATAATCGTTTCCAAAACCACGGCAATCTCCTGTACCGATATAAATTTTTTCTACATCTTATCCCATCGGACGTACCGTCTACGGGACATTGTCAAAGTTTTAAGGTGTTCCTTCTCAAGTATTACACAAAAACCCCTTTGGCACTTAGGCGTATGCTTGTCTTTTTAAGAAGTCGGCGAGGCTTTCACCCCACAAAACGTCGCTGCGCTCCGTTTTGCGGGGAACCCCGATGCGCCTCGCCGAGACAAGCATACGCCTTGTAAAAAATAAACCGCCTAAAAAGGCAAAATCGCAGCCATGCGGAACGGGCCGTTCGCGCTAAACCGCTTGGCGAATCGGGCCCGTTTTTCTCGCGCATCGGTAATGCGATTTTTTTGTCCTCTTTTTCATAGGCGGATTTTTTCTTTTTTTTATATCAACAGGCGAAATTTGTTTTTGTCTTTTCGGCATCGAAACGCCCGTTCGAGTATACCTTAATATGCGTTTCCCCATTCAAATTCCCACTCAACATAAGGAAATACATTATCTAGAACCTCATAATGCTTACTTCCCTTATCACGACAAACGACCGCCCAATCGGACGGTCGTTCGGCGTTGTTTTTTGTCAATATCTTTCAAATCTTCATATTACACCGGATTTGAATTTGTCCACGTCCAAGTTGTCCATTCGGAAGCGATGGTCTTGTTGCCGTCGCCTTTTGCGCGAACTTTGACGGAAATTGTGCGATATTGTTTGTACTTCGTGACGTTGAACGTATTGTAACCGGTCGATTTAACGGCTTCGAAGTCGCCGCCGTTAAATGAAACTTGATACTCGTAACCGAACGCACCTGAAATTGGGTCCCACTTGATTGCGCCGTCGGAAGTAATACTGAACGACGATTCGGAAGGCGGAGCAAGAAGCGTGATAACGTCTGTTGCCGAACCGCCTGCGTACAACGAATCGATATAATACACGTTGTCTGCGTCGAAAGAGCCGCCCAAAGCCTTAACGCGAACGGGATACTTGCCCGAACTTTGAATGGACTTGCTGAAAGAAAGTTCTTCGCTGTTCAAAGTTTGCCCCGCGATTTCGTATTGATAAAGCGAGCAGTTCGTAGACGGAGTTGTGATGTTCACCGTTATTTCGCCATTGGTTACGAAATGGTCGGACGAATATCTGTATTCGATGGTGGGTGCAGTCAAAATCTTCGACTTTTGCGTATAGGTATATGCCGCGCTGTTGAGGTTGCCTCTCTCGTCGCCGATTGCTCTCAATTTTACGATATGGTCGCCTTCGGTGGTAAATCTCGGCGTGAAGGAATATTCAGAGCCCGAAACGTGATAATCGTCGCTTGCCTTCTTACCGTCGATTTCGAGATAATACGAACTTGCGTTTGTGATTGCGTCCCAAACGTATTTGCCGTTTTCGATGCGCATTTGCGGAGTTGCAATCTTGTAGGCGTTTATAACGACGGAATAGTCGCTGTCAAGGTATTTGGTATCGTTGCCGATTGCTTTGACGTAGAACGTATAAGAGTTGCCGCCTTCGAGGTATTCGATGTTGAACTTCGTGCCGTTCAAATCGCCGCCGCCGATTTGCTCGCCGATTGCGGAATAAACCCTGTAAGTCGGGGTGTACTCTGCCGTGTTGATATTAGAGGGCGAATTCCACAACAGTTCTATGCTGTTTGCAAGCGCACCTTCGGGGAAAGTCGGAGCGGCAAGACGGATAAATTGTTGCGTGGGTGAATTTTCGCTCGTCATATAGTATACGGTGTGATTTGCATTGTAAAGGTTTGCAACCGCAATCATCGACAATGTCGTGCCGTTCGTTTCGATAAATTGATACATATTGCCGTACGCACTTTCGTTGAGAGGCGTTTTGGACAAATCGAGATAGGTTTCGTAACCCGTTGCGTTGGACACGTCTTTCCATTGCAACGTACCGTTGCCGCTTGCAGAAATCTTGATTTCCGTCGGGGCTTCGAGTCTTTGGATTGTCAACGGCGCGGAGTTGTTGGAAGCAAGAGTGTCGCTTCCGTTGCCTCTTGCCGTGACGGTGACTTTATAATTGCCTGCCTTCAATGTGGATAGGTTGTACGATTCCGTTTGTGCGGTAACGGTTGCGCCGGCAAAACCGACAACGTAACCGTTGTTGCCCGCAACGGCGTCCCAAGACAAGGTGAAGCCGCTCATAACGGGATTTTGCGGCGTGGCTTGAACTGTGATGTCAAACGACAACGCTTCGCTTGAAAGACAAGGCAACGTGACGTATTTTGCGTTTCCGACAGTTTTTACGCCGCCCATACTGCGAACCATATATGTATAATGTTGTTCTGAAATGTTTTCCGCGTCCGCAACGTTATTGTCGGTGAGCGCAGTATTTTTGGAAAATTTGCCGTTGAGCAAAACGCCGTCTTTGTAGAGTTGATAGCCGCTTGCGCCGCTCACTTGTTTGAAGTTTACGGTAAATCCGCTTGCAAGGTTATCCTTGTCGCTTACGATAAAGCCGTTTTCCACTGCTTTTGGTGCGGCGAGTCTTTCGACGGTTATCGGCGCGCAGTATTTGCTGTCATAATAATCTGCGCTTCCGCTTTCGGCGTTAGCCTTTATTTCGATTGTGTATTTTCCGACGGTCGAATATGCGTGCGAGAAAGCAAGTTGAACATCGGAGAACGTGCTGATTTCGGGCGTTCCGCCGTCCTTTATCAATCTTGCAGTGTAACCGTGCGCAGCGTTGACCGCATTCCAAGTCAAGTTGTTGTTGGCTTCGCCGTCAAGGTCGAGATCGTTATTCCAAGAAATGGTCGGCGTGTCGAGGATATACACCGTCTTTTCTGCAGACCAAGACGAGAAATAGTTGCCGCTCTCGTTGTAAGGCATAACCGCAACGTCTTGCGATTTTCCGGACGGAAGATTGTCGTATTGCGTCGTCAAAACGTTTGCTTTTTGCACAACGCCGCCAATCTTGAATTTGTAGCCTTCCGCACCGTCGATTGCATTCCATTTGACGATACCGTCTTCGATGATAATCTCGGTTACGGCGTCGAGATAGTGGAATTCTTCCGTGACGGTTTTGCTATCGTACGAGTTTTTGTGGTCGCCGACGGATTTGATGTCAACGGCAAAATCTCTGTTTTCGGAATTATAGGTGAAACTGTTGCCTTTCACCGACGTAGAAACGCCGTTTATGGTGACAAGATAACTTGCCGCGCTACCCGTCCAAGTGATGATTGTGCCGTCATACTTGATGTTTGTCGGCGCGCTGTAGATGTTTACGTTGGCTTCTTTGCTGTAAGTGGAATAGAACGTGTTGTCGCCCGAAACGATAGGTTTGACCTTGATTCTGTTGCTGCCCTCCGGCAACGTGGTTATGCGGGTATCCGTGACGGTTTGCACCGTTCCGTTGACGCTGACGCTGTACGCATTCGCGCCCGAAACCGCGTCCCAACTCACCTCGCCGTTTTCGCTGACATTCAACGCGCTTATGGGCGCAAGCGGTTTGAAGGTTACGGAAGAAGATTTTTGCGTTTTGTCGTAAACCGCGCTGACCGTAACTTCAAAGGTATCCATCGACGCATAAGCGTAAGTTGTGGAATTTGAACGAACCGCTTCGCCGCCGTTGATTGCAACGGTATAGTGATTTGCGCCGTCCGTCTTGGACCAAGTTATATATTGCCCGTCGTAAGCGATGTTATCGGGCGCGCTTAAAAGCAAATCTTCCGCTTTGTCGCAAGCGACTATGCAGAACGTAAGCAACGCCATAGTGAGTATCGCAAGCAGAGCAATCCATACTTTTTTTCTCATTGTTTGACCTCCTTTTAACTTCTTAATATGTCATTTGTTAAAATAATTGCGATGTGTCGGGATATTCGATTTCAAGCCAGAAATCCGTCCATTTTGCCCCGTGTCCGCTCCAAGATGCTGATGCCGAATCGCACCACAAACACAAGTATGCCGTTGATGATGACAACTGAATATTTTGTTTCGTTACCGTTATAGATTTCCAATCGTTATTGTCAAACGAATCATCGTGCTGCCACAACTTATACGCTTCGCTTGCGGTTGAACTGTTGTAAACGGCAAAATGCGCTTTGTATGCGATGGTGTTATCGTAGGCGACTCTATAATGAGCCGTCATCGTTAAGCTTTTAACACCGCTATTGAATAAATCTTCGATGTCCAATTTAAAACTGAAATCGGAATTTAGCGGGGTTGGCGCCGTTAACGCACCACAGCCACCACGCGCAATACCATCTTTTATAAGGACTTGTTTTTTCGTTTGCACTTTGTAATATTTTGCAACGAGTTTAATGCTGTCGGAAGGCATTGAGGTTGAAGTGTAGGCTTCGCCTTGTTCGGTGTACCAACCTGCAAAGATGTAGCCGTCTTTGGACGTCGTGGGAAGCGTAACTCTTTCGCCAACCTTTTCGGAGATATCGTCAACTTCCGTTCCGCCTCTTTCGTCAAAGACAATCATCGCTCTCCATTTTGCAACAAGAGTTTGTCCGTCGGAGGGCATTGTGGTGTAATTCACCGCAACACCGCCTTGCGTATACCAACCGTCAAAGACGTAGTTTTCTCTTTGAGGGGTCGGCAGAGTTATGCCTGCGCCTGCTCTTGCAACAAGGCTCGTAACGTCCTTTCCGCCGTTTGAATCGAAATCGATTACGGGCGCGTATTCTCTTGCATAAAGCACGGTTTCACCCGTGATTTTGCCGTTGAAAATCTCGCCGTTTTCCGATTTTGACCACGCAATCGGGGCTTTGCCGTCCACTCTCGCTTTTACCACGATTTTGCTTACAAGCGTGCCGTGTTCCACCTTGATTTCTTCGCTATCCACGTTGCCGTTGCTGTCCTCGAAGAAAAGCGTAACGGTGTGCTTTTCGCCCTCGAATCCTGCGTAGAGATAGATATATCCTTCGGACAAATCAAAGTTCTTTTCGTTTATATCGGAAATTTTCGGAAGAACTCCGTATGCGTCGGCAACCTTTACGCCCTCGCAATTCGGTTTCGTATACCAACCGACAAACGTTTTGTTTTCAAGCACTAGGTTTTTCGGCAATTCGGTGATTTTTGAGTTGTAAGCGACAGTAAATTGTCGTCCGCTCGTAACTTCTGCACCCTGATAATCCAAGACTACGGTGTATTCTTTCGCATTGAATTGAGGGAACAACACCAAATTCTTTTTGTCGGTGTACGCAGAGAGCGAAGCGCCGAAATTGTCGGTGTATTGCGTTCCTCCAACTTTTGCGTCGAATAATCCCACAAACTCATAGCCTGTCTTTGACGGAACTTTGTTGAAGGTAAACGCTTCTCCGTTTTTGACTTCGACTTTGTATGTTCCGCTTTCGTCGGTATATTGAATCGTATATGTGGAATCATCGGTTGCGGTCGGTTCTTTGTTGTCGCAAGCCGCCAACATAGAAACGCAAATCACCGCAACGCAAACGATTGCCAACATCAAAACTATTTTGTTTCGTTTCATTTTTATCACCTTTCAATATAATCAATAGAGAGTCGATGTGTCGGGATATTCTACTTCGAGCCAGAAGTTTTTCCAATATGTATCGTCATATCCCGAAGAATACCCGTAGGTTGCTGTTGTTCGCCACATACATACCCACAGTTTTTCAGAAGTCAATTCAATTGTCTGCTCTCTGTCAAAGGTTTTATATTCATTGCTTATCACCGAATGGACTTCGCTGTATTCCCAAACTTTATATGCGTCGCTCGCTTGTTGTTTGTTATAGTAAGACATATACGATTTCGCATCCAAGCCACCGTTGCTATAATAATAGCGATACGAAACAGAATAATGGGTGCGAAGCGTTATGTACTTGACTTGGTTGTTGTAAATGTCACTCAAATCGATTTCCTTGCAATTCTTATTTACGCTCGGAACTTCCGCTAAAAGATCACCACCAATTGCATTTGATGCATCAATAACCACAATCGTTTTCGTTTGCACTTTGTAATACTTCGCAACGAGTTTAACGCTGTCGGAAGGCATTGAAGTTGAAGTGTAGGCTTCGCCTTGTTCGGTGTACCAACCTGCAAAGATGTAGCCGTCTTTGGACGTCGTGGGAAGCGTAACTCTTTCGCCAACCTTTTCGGAGATATCGTCAACTTCCGTTCCGCCTCTTTCGTCAAAGACAATCATCGCTCTCCATTTTGCAACAAGAGTTTGTCCGTCGGAGGGCATTGTGGTGTAATTCACCGCAACACCGCCTTGCGTATACCAACCGTCAAAGACGTAGTTTTCTCTTTGAGGGGTCGGCAGAGTTATGCCTGCGCCTGCTCTTGCAACAAGGCTCGTAACGTCCTTTCCGCCGTTTGAATCGAAATCGATTACGGGCGCGTATTCTCTTGCATAAAGCACGGTTTCACCCGTGATTTTGCCGTTGAAAATCTCGCCGTTTTCCGATTTTGACCACGCAATCGGGGCTTTGCCGTCCACTCTCGCTTTTACCACGATTTTGCTTACAAGCGTGCCGTGTTCCACCTTGATTTCTTCGCTATCCACGTTGCCGTTGCTGTCCTCGAAGAAAAGCGTAACGGTGTGCTTTTCGCCCTCGAATCCTGCGTAGAGATAGATATATCCTTCGGACAAATCAAAGTTCTTTTCGTTTATATCGGAAATTTTCGGAAGAACTCCGTATGCGTCGGCAACCTTTACGCCCTCGCAATTCGGTTTCGTATACCAACCGACAAACGTTTTGTTTTCAAGCACAAGGTTTTTGGGAAGTTCCGGCATTTCGGCGTCGTATTCAACCGTAAATTTGCGACCGCCCGTGACTTCCGCTTCTTGGTAGTCCAAAATAATGCTGTACGTTTTTGCCTTGAAGTGCGGGAACAGCACCATATTTTTCTTGTCCGAGAACACCGACACGGACGTGCCGTTTGCCGAAACGTATTGCGTTCCGCCAACTTCCGCGTCGAACAGACCTTCAAACGTATAGCCTGTTCTTTGCGGAATCGACGGCATCGTGTACGGCATACCGTCCGTCACATTGATTTGGTGTGCGCCGGAGTCGTCCGCATATTGAATGACGTATTCTTTCGGCGTATTGTCGGTGTTGCCGCCGCCCCCTTGCGTATCGCAAGCGACAAGGCCGAACATCAACACGAAAACCGACAATAATGCGATAAAAACTGAAATTGATTTTTTATTCATCTTTTGTCCCCCTTTATCAATACATTTTGCTTGTATCGACAGCAACAAACTTGGCAATCATATTTTTGACATAGCCGTTACCAAAGTTGTTTCCTCTATTCAAGTGTAAGTAAAACTCTTTGCTTCCAACTTTTGACGAGTTGATTGTAAATTGGAACGAATAGTGTTGATAATTGCTTGACGATGTCTTCATAGTGGTGCTTGCAAGAACTTCCGCGTCATTGCCTTTTGAATCAACAAGTTCTATCCACCATTTGTCGCTTCCGCCGAAAATTCCTTGTCCTACGTCTTTTGCATCAAAATCTATCGTTATTATTACGTTAAGGTCCTCTGTTTTCAAAAATTCTTCCGTAAGCCACATTTTCATAGGGGTAGATTCCCAACTAAATGAATTTGCCTCGTCTGTGTAAAGAAGCGTGCCGGAGCTCTTGATTAACGCATAGTACTTTGCATACAGCATTACGCCCTCGCTTGGCATTGTCGTTGACATATATGCCTCACCGCTTTTTGTGTACCAACCGGCAAAATCGTAGCCTTCTCTGACCGGTACGGGCAACGTAATCGAAGTGCCTGCCGACGTCGAAATGTCGTCAACGTCCGTTCCGCCGTTTTCGTCAAACACGAGTTTTGCTTGCCACACCGCTTTGAGCGAAATGCTACTGCTCGGCATCGTCGTTGAGGTTTAGACATTGTCTTGCATATCTTTCCAACATACAAATTTCGCCAGTTCTTTTGTGGGAATTGGCAATGCAATGGTCGAGCCTTCGCGCGCAACGATCGGGGTAACTTTGTTGCCTCCGTTGCTGTCAAGTTCGATGACAGGTGCATATTCAACCGCATAAAGAACGGTTTCACTCGTGATTGTGCCGTTGAAAATTTCCCCGTTTTGAGATTTAGACCAAGTGAGCGGTGCTTTGCCGTCCACTCTCTTTTGCGGCACGATTTGGCTTACGGGCGTGTCGTATTCCACTTGCACGACTTCGGTTTCGCCGTTTTCAAAACAACAAGTTACATTGATTTTTTCGACATCGAAACCTGCGTACAAATAGAATGTCGTTGCGCTTATATCGAAATTTTCGCCGTTAAGCACGGAAACAAGCGGAATAAGACCGTATTGATCCGCAATTTGCACGCCTTCGCAATTCGGTTTCGTATACCAACCGACAAAATTCTTATGTTCGAGCAAAAGATTCTTCGGAAGTTCAGGGAAACTCGAATCATATGCAACGGTAAGTTGACGACTTCCCGTCACTTGTGCGCCTTGATAATCCAAAATTACGGTGTATTCAATCGGCTTGAATTGCGGATAAAGCACCATATTCTTTTTGTCCGTAAACGCAGCCAAAGACGTTCCTTTTGCAGAAACGTATTGCGTTCCGCCGACTTCCGCGTCAAACAAACCGTCAAACGTGTAACCTTCTTTTTGCGGAATGTCTTCAATCGAGAACAACTGGTTGTGCTTTACGGTGATTTCGTGCAATCCGGCGTCATCGGTGTATTGAATGACGTATTCCTTCGGTTGACCGCTCTTCAAGTCGCAAGCAACGAAACAAAACATCATCGGAATAATCGTCAATGCTACTAATAATGTTACTAATACTTTGTTTTTCATTTATATTCCTCCCTTATAAATAAAGATTTGTCATATCCGGATAATAAAGGTTAAACCATATATCGCCGTAAAATGTTTGTGTCCAACCCGCATTGCTAGAATCAAGTTTCTTGCTATAAAAACAGAGATACAAAATGTTCGACCTCATTTGAATATCTGCAGAAAATGTATAGTTTTTTGCTGATGTTGAAGAAACCGTGTCCACCAGTTTGGTCAAGTAATTAGCGTCACTGACAATTGCATTGTCATACAAATAGAATCCCGCTTCCGTAATGTCCTTTGCTTGATTGGTTCTCATATAAAGATGCAGTTCTATGCGAACTTTCGCGCCGCCGCTTGGCAAATACTTGGATAAATCGGCTTCTCTACGCCAGTCAGCCGCAGGTCCACAAGTTGCACCTTGCCTATCGACCGTGGCACTATATGCTTCTGATTCATCTTTTGCCTTTACGATTATTTGTTGACTTTTCTCTCTGTACCAACCTGCTTTAAGCTTGATTCCGTTGGACGGCATAGTCGTTGAAGTGTATTGTTGCTTGTCTTCTGTATACCAACCTGCAAAAATAAAACCTTCTTTTTCGGGCAACGGCAACGTAATCGAAGTGCCTGCCGACGTCGAAATGTCGTCTACGTCCGTTCCGCCGTTTTCGTCAAACACGATTTTTGCTTGCCACACCGCTTTGAGCGAAATGCTGTTGCTCGGCATTGTCGTTGACGTATATTCGTTACCCTGCATATCTTCCCAATATGCAAATTTCGCCATATCCTTTGTAGGCGTGGGCAATGCAACGGTCGAGCCTTCGCGCGCAACGATCGGGGTAACTTTGTTGCCGCCGTTGCTGTCAAGTTCGATGACAGGTGCATATTCAACCGCATAAAGCACCCCGTCGTCTGTAATCGTGCCGTTGAAAATCTCGCCGTTTTGAGATTTAGACCAAGTAATCGGCGCTTTGCCGTCCACTCTCTTTTTGGGAACGATTTGGCTTACGGGCGTGTCGTAATCCACTTGTACGGCTTCGGTTTCGCCGTTTTCAAAACAACAAGTCACGTTGAATTTCTCTGCTTCGAATCCCGCATAAAGATACACATATTCGCCGGACAAATCGAAGTTCTTGTCGTTGAGAACGTCCACGGCAGGGATAAGCCCCCATTGGTCGGCAATTTGCACGCCTTCGCAATTAGGTTTCGTATACCAACCCGTGAAAGTCTTATGCTCGTTTGTCAGATTTTTTGGCAATTCGGGGAATTTTGCGTTGTACGAAACGGTAAGTTGGCGTATGCTCGTCACCGCTGCGCCTTGGTAGTCCAAAACCACGTTGTATTCCTTCGCTTTGAATTGCGGAAACAGCACCAAATTCTTTTTGTCCGTGAACGCAGAAAGCGACGCGCCTTTTGCCGAAACATATTGCGTTCCGCCAACCTCCGCGTCAAACAAACCTTCAAACGTATAACCTTTTCTTTCGGGAATGACGTCAAGTGTGTACGGCATACCGTCGGTTACGTTGATTTGGTGCGTGCCTGCGTCGTCGGTGTACTGAATGACAAACTCTTTTGGCGTATCATCGTTATCGCCGCCCTTCAAGTCGCAAGCGGTCAGAACAACCGTGCAAATTATCGACACTGCGACGATTAAGCACAATATAGCAATTTTTTTGCTTTTCATAAAAACCTCCTCTTCTTTGAGAAATCCGTTAAATTGTGTTTATTAAGATAATCAAGTTAAAAACTCTTTCCCCCGCTCTCCTCAATATATGTATTACGCGAAATTGTTTACTGGCAGATTGCCAGTATTAACAGTATTATACTGGCAGAATGTCATAATGTCAATATGAAATCGGATATTAATGGACAAACTGTAATATTTTTGCGTGCGCGTATAACGGAATTGCGCAAAGAAAAGGGGTTGTCGCAGGTAAGTTTGGCAAAAGAACTCGGCGTGGACTGTTCCACCATCGCCAAATACGAAACGGGCGACCGTTTGCCCGACATCGTTATGCTTTGCAAACTCGCTTCGTTCTTTGGCGTATCCACCGACTATTTGCTCGGCAGAGCGTCGTTTTAAAAAAATCTTATCGCAAAAAACCGTACAAAACAGCGAAAACCGTTACGCACCGACACAATTCAGCAAAACCAATATTTTCTTATGAAAGAAAAATGCTACTTACTATCAACATCCTCAAAATCAGTTATATGAACGACACGACAATTTCAATATCCTATTTATCTATACATCTGCTTACGCACATATTTCGTGCGTAACCTCTATTCCACCACTTCAAGTGGTGGTTTTATTGTCGCTAAAGGCTACAACTAAAAATGCGAACGCGGCAGGCGTTCGCACTTGAATTGCTTATATAAATTTATTTGAAAACTTTGATGTCGGATTTTGATGAATAGACATTCCATTGCGGTTTGCCGTCGGCGTTGGGATTTTGCGATTTTGCAAAAGCTGAAAATCTGTCAACCATTTCATCGGACAAGTCGTAATCGTCTTGCGTAAAAGGTCGTAAGGAATCTCCAAGCGAGCCGAGCGCATACCAAAGGTCGCAAGAATGGAAAGACGCGTTATCGGGTGGCAACAGTCGCGTGAGCGAAAACACGTAACAGGGTGTATTTTTTCTTTTCTGTTTTCTTGCAAACGCTCTTGCCATATGATTGAGCACGGGCGGCAACAAGTCTTTTTTGACCGTTCCGAAGATTATCGGGATGTCTGTGTCATACTTTGCGTTTTTTACCAATTCGTTGTCGATCACGGGTTTTGTACAAAGTGCTTTTTCAAGCGAATATTTTGTTTTCCACGCAGTCCATACCTTGTCCGTCGGCATGGCTTTGTATTCTTCAAACGAATTCGCTCCCGTTACTTTTACGAGTTTTTTCCAATATCTCGTGTTCGGCTTTGACAAAGGCAATATCGCGCCTCGTTTTCCTCCACCGGACAGCATGATTGCGCCCTTGACTTTGCCTTTGAGACAGTCCGAGCAAATCAGCGTTTGTATGCTCATTGCGCCCGCGCTTTGCCCCATAAGAGTTATGTTGTCGGGATCGCCTCCGAAAGAGCTGACGTTGTGTCTGATCCACTCGATCGCGGTGTATTGGTCGTATAATCCGAGATTGCCTTTGCAATGCACACCGTCGGCAAAAAAACCGAATACGTTGAGCCGATAGTTTATCGCAATGAAAATCACGTCACGCTTCGTGTACGCCGAGCCGTTGAACTGCATCTCGTTTATGCTGCCGCCCGTGAAACTTCCGCCGTGAATAAAAACTATCACGGGACAGTTTTTGGCGTTGTCGGGCGCATGAACGTCAAGGATAAGGCAATCTTCACTGTAAGTAAACTCTTTTCCTTTGCGGAACTCCTGATAATAAAATCTGTGTTCTTCGTTCCAGAATGCGCGCATTTGCGGACAGCATACGCCTTGTTTTGTCGCGTCGAAATCACCGCCGAAAGACCTGACTTCGACGGGCATTTCAAAACGTCCGGCTGCTGCGTATTTTATACCCCTGAACCGCAATCCGTACGGCGTAACTTCGCCGATAACGTTGCCGCAAGGCGTTGAAATCGTTTTAGTTTCCATTTGCAATCTTCTTTAACGTCTTCATCGAAAACTCGACGCTCTTATACGGATTCGGCGAAAAATCAAGTTCCACGACGGCGTTCTTAACTCCGCATTTTTCGGCTGATTCAAGTATGCTCTTAAAATCGAGCGTACCCTTTCCCACCGCTCTGAAAATTTTGTTTTTGTAGTCTTTAAGGTGCAAAGTATTAACTCTTCCCGCGAGCTTTTCAAGATACTTCTCGATGTCGTTTCCGGTAAATCTGATCCAATACGTGTCGGGAATAAACTGCACTCTCGAATCAGTATGTTCGATCATATAGTCGTATATAACCTTGCCGTCGATTTCGTCGAATTCGAACCAGTGATTGTGATAAGCAATCGTCATATCCTCTTTGGCAAGTTTCTCGCAAGTCGTATTCAAAAAGTCAACGAATTTGTCCAAATCCTCGATTTTCCCCGTGCGAAACTTTTTTGGCATCATTCCGATACCCATATTGTTGCAACCGTAAATCTTATGTTCGGCGATAAGCGCGTCAAGGTCATTTTCAAGCCTGTCGAATTTGTCGTGAGTTATGCAAACGGGCAAATCGTATCTGTCTACGAGCGACTTGATAAACTCCGCCTTAACGGGCTTTCCTCCGGACAGTTGCACCACTTGCGCCCCCATTTCTTTTGTGCGCTTAAACACTTGTTCATATCCTTTTTCATCTTTCAGATACTTTCTTAAAGAAAATAATTGTACACCGTATTTCATACTTTAACCCTCGTTATTTTCATTATAAATGTCGTTTCGTGCACTTTAATCTAATTTTGTATCAGTCGCTTCTTCGGCCTCTTCTTCGAGTTGCGCGCACGACTCGCCAAGTTTTTCTATGCCGCTTGTGTTGTCGATTGCAATCGCGTTGCTTTCGAATGCGTTTTTGAGATGTTCTTCTTTTGCGATTTGAAGTTCGGCAACTTTCTTTTTGGAAAGCGGATACCATACAAGCAACACGACAGCCATAATTCCAAAAAGCACCGCCGGGATAATGGTCGCCATATCGTACATTATTTCAAGGTTTTTTGAGGTTTGAATCGCGCCTTTCGTATAGTCGTAATGCATACCCAAAAGCGCGCCGTTGACAGCAATTGCGGCAATGACCTGACCGAGTTTTCTGAAGAACATAAAGAATGCGTATGCCGTTCCGTCATCGCGCCTGCCTGTCTTGACTTCGATTTCGTCTATTGCGTCGGTTGCCATAGACCACACTTGCAATATAATGAACGTAAGACCTATACCGCTCGCAAAGCACAGCACAAGGAACAGATATGCGAGAATGTCGGGATTGACCGAACGAAGTGCGAACATGCCGAGATTTGCAACCGCAGCAATTATCATACCCACTCCGCAAAGTTCTTTTTTGCCGAACTTTCTGACGAGTTTCGGGGTGAATAACATGAATATGACCATAGGTGCGTACGTGCAAGCAGTAGAAACGAGATTCATCCACGGCTTTCCGAAATAATCATCGAACAGGTACAGATAAAAACTTTGCGTAAACATTTGTCCTGCTAACAAAAGCATACTTGCAACGCTGACTGCTATGAACGATCTGTTTTTGAAAAGCGCTTTGACGATTTCTTTGCTCTCGCCTTTAACTCTTGCTTTGGGCTGTGCGATGACTCTTTCCTTGTTGAATACAAACGCAAGAACGAGCATAACAAGAGCAACGAGCGAGATGACTACTACGCCGATGATTATCGGCAAATATTGCATTTCGGAGATTTCTCTGCCCGTTTCCGGATTTACACCGACTTTCTTATAGCAGAACGACGCGATAAGCACGGCGGGAACGCTGCCCACGCCCGCGCCGATAGAACGAAAAACGGAAAGTTTTGTGCGCTCTTTTTCATCGGTAGTGACAACGGATGCGAGACCGCCGTAAGGGATTTGCAACATTGTATAACTCATGCCGAACGCAATGTATGTAACGGTTGCGTAAATGCAAGTGCCGACATAGTTTTCTTCGCCCGTAAGTCCCGGCCATTTGATGAACATAAGCACGGACGAGACAAAGAGCGGTCCTGCCGCCCACAAAAACCACGGACGGTATCTGCCCCACTTTGACAACTTAACCGTATCGCAAATTCTGCCCATAAGCGGATCGTTGATTGCATCCCAAATTCTCGCGCCGATGAACATAAGCATGATGAACAGCGGACTTAAACTGAAAATGTCGGTGTAAAACTTTTGCAAAAACGACGTGACCAGACCGAAAACCAGACAGCACGCAGTATCGCCCATCGCGTAGCCGATATAATCCTTGGTTTTGAGTCCGCTTGTCCGCGAAATGAAACTTTGTTCCGTCGCCTGTGCGACGTTTGAAATATCGCTCATAATAACTCCCTTTTTTTATGCATTTTTGATTATTTTTTGCCGTTTTCTTTTTCGGCTTCCTTGCGTTTTTCAAGCTCGCTGATAAACAAATCTTCATCAAACGGGATTTGAACTTCCTTGTGCGTCCAGCTTGCAAGATGGATTGCGTTGGAGAACGTAAGTCCGATGATGCCTTGTTCGCCGGGTGCAGTGAATTTGTCCGTCTTTTTGAGCAGATAATCGGTATAATTCTTGATTATGCCGATATGTTGCGGCGGATATTTCGTGAGGGCAAGATAATGCCCGATTCCGCGATATGTGTATTTTTTAGTCTTTGGTTTGCCCATAAACACGGTGTTGTGCTCGGAGAATACGGGTTCGAGCTCTTTATTTTCCGTAAAGGTGAGTTTGCCTTTCTCGATGACGATTTTTCCACCCTCTCCGGTGATTTCGAGACGGTTAGTACCGGGAGCGTCGTGCGTTGAGGTGATAAACACACCGGTTGCGCCGTTTGCGAACTTGCAATAAGCCGTCACGTCGTTTTCAACGCTGATATCACGCCCGACGGTTGACGCCGTTGCCGTTACGCTGACGGGAAGCCCCGCAAGCCAAGTAAACAAATCGAGTTGGTGGGGGCATTGGTTGAGAAGAACGCCGCCGCCTTCACCCCACCACGTGCCGCGCCAGCCACCTTGTGCATAATACGCACGCGGACGATACCAGTTTGTGATTATCCATACGATACGCGTGAGTTTTCCGAGACGACCGCTGTCGATAATCTCTTTTGCCTTTATATATAGCGGATTCGTGCGCTGATTGAACATCATTCCGAACAACAAATCGGGATGCCTTTTCGCTTCTTCGTTCATTTCGCGCACTTGTTTTGTGAAAACGCCAGCAGGCTTGTCGCAGAGCACGTTCAGCCCTGCTTTCATTGCGTCGATTGCGATTTGCGAGTGGAAATAGTGCGGAGTTTCCACCATAACGACGTCGATAAGCCCCGATTTGAACATATCTTGATAGTTGTCGAACACTTTAACGCCTTTGAGGTTTTCTTCGGCGTACTTGCGACGTTCAGGCAAAATGTCGCACACTGCGGTGAGTTTTGCGCCTTTTACAAGACCTTTCAACTTCGTGAATATCTTGGTGTAAAATGTGCCTTGTTTACCGATTCCTACAATGCCGTATCTGACTTCTTTCTTATCCATTATTTTGCCTCCGAAATCAATTTTTTAAGGTTGTTATATTGCCAGAGGAAAACCGTTTTCCTCGAAGCGCACGCAAAGTAATTTCTGCCCATCTTTTTGTCGATGAGGCGAAACGCTTTGAAATAGTCCTTCATTGCGAATTTGACGAACGGCACGAAGTATACGAGCGGTTTCATAACGGCGTACTTGAACGTATGCGGTTCAAGCGTCATAAATCCTTCGTATCCGCGCTTTGTCAGTTCGCCGATGATATAATCGTAATGTCCTTCGCCCGTTCCCACGGGAACTTCAACCTTATAGGTCGAGCAATCCTTGATGTGATAATATACGACGAGGTCTTTGAGCATATCGAAAGCGTCTTTGGGATTTACGTCGCATTGGATGTAGTTGCTTGCGTCAAAACAAAGCACGAAATCCTCGTCGTTTATCGCGTTGTAAATTTCAAGCACTCTTGAAGGCACGTCTCCGTAAATTTTCTTTTCGTTCTCGTGCAAAAGTTTTACACCGCTTCCTTTGACGATGGCAAGCATTTCTTTGAGACGGGCAATAACTTTTTCCGTGCAATCTTTCGGATTTTTGTCGCCGTAAAAGAAGGAGAACACCCTTATGTATTCGCACTCCATAAGTTTTGCGATTTTCACGAGCACCGCAAGTTGTTTCTTTTGCTTTTCAAAGCCTTCTTCGTCGTCGATACCCACCTTTCCTATCGGTGAACCGATTGAAGAAAAGTGTATATCTTCCTTTTGAAGAATAGGATAAATCTTCTCTTTGAATTCTTCGAAAGAATAATCGGCTATGTTTTTGCCGTCTACGTTTCTCGGGCACATATAATGCTCTCCGAGTTGGTGCAATACACAGATTTGGGCACTTAATTTGCTGCTTATTTCATCATAAAACCCCGATATTGTAATTTCGTTCATAGTAGTATCCTTTTTATCTTTGCACTCTTCCGCTTGCATTTCCGTTTGCGAGCGCTTCTACTTCTTCTTTGCTCACCATGTTGTAATCGCCCTCGATCGAGTGTTTCAAACAACTTGCAGCAACTGCAAATTCAATCGCTTCACTTGCATTTTTACCCGCCAGCAACGAATGAATAAGTCCTGCGCCGAAACTGTCTCCGCCGCCGACTCTGTCCACGATATGCATTGCGTATTTTCTGCTGAAAACCGCCTTACCGTCCGTGTACAACATTCCCGACCAATTATTGTCATTTGCGCTTATGCTTTCTCTTAACGTGATTGCAACCGCCTTAAAACCAAACTTATCGACAAGTTGTTTGGCAACCGAAACGTAACCTTGTTCATTAAGTTTTCCGCTTTCGATATCGGTGTTTTCCGCCTCGATTCCGAACACGTCTTTTGCGTCTTCTTCGTTTGCTATGCACACGTCGACGTACTTGCATATTTCGCTCATAACTTCTTTCGCCTTTTCCTTGCTCCAAAGTTTTTTGCGGAAATTCAGGTCACACGACACGGTTATTCCTTTTTCCTTTGCACTCTTGACAGCTTGCAAAACTATGCTTGCCAACGTATCGCTAAGGGCAGGCGTTATGCCCGTAAAGTGAAACCATTTTGCTCCGTCAAAGATTTTGTCCCAATCGAAGTCGTCGCCGGTTGCGGTTGCGATTGCACTGCCGGCCCTGTCGTATATAACTTTACTCGGGCGTTGGCTCGCGCCCTTTTCGCAATAATAAATGCCGACTCGCTCGCCGCCCCTTGCGACAAACGACGTATCGACGCCGAATTTGCGAAGGGAATTTATCGCGCTTTGTCCTATCTCGTGGGACGGAAGTTTGCTCACAAAAGCCACGTCTTCGCCCAAATTTGCAAGCGACACGGCAACGTTTGCTTCCGCACCGCCAAAAGTCGCTTCAAGCCTGTCTGCCTGTACGAACCGCAAATAGTTTTCGGGTGCCAGACGAAGCATTATTTCTCCAAAAGTCACAACTCGCATATCTTTACAATCTCCTTGCAGTTTTTTACGATATCGCCTTTCATCATAAAAGAGCCGCCCACGGCATACACCTTGTCGAAATCAAGGTATTCTTTTAGGTTGACCAAATCCACACCGCCCGTCGGGATAAATCTGATTTGCGGAAACGGTGCCGACAATGCTTTCATCGCTTTCAGTCCGCCGTACACGCCCGCAGGGAAAAACTTGACGACGTTCAATCCGTACGAGAGCGCGCGCATAATCTCGGTGGGTGTCACACACCCCGGATAATACGGAATATTCTCGTCTATGCAATAGCAAGCCACCTCGTCGGAAAACCCCGGGGACACGATAAACTTTGCACCCGCCTGTACTGCGCTTTTTGCTTGCTCGGCATTGATAACCGTGCCCGCGCCGATATTCATATCTTCAAAGGCTTTCGTACCGATTGCAATCGCCTCTTTTGCGCACGCCGTACGGAATGTGATTTCCGCGCAGTTTATGCCGCCTTCTCTCAATTTCGAGAGAATTTCTATCGTTTCTTTTTCGTCGTTTATGACAACTACGGGAATTACTTGTTTCATATTACACTCCGCTGTATGCCGAAAATCCGCCGTCAACGGGTATAACCGTTCCCGTTACGAATCCGCTTGCTTTGTCGTCGGCGAGCCACAACAGACACCCGATAAGATCGCTTATCTCTCCGAATTTTTTCATCGGCGTTGCATTCAGAATCTTGCCTGTTCTTGCCGTCGGCGTGCCGTCGGCATTGAACAAAAGCGTCCTGTTCTGATTTGTCACGAAAAATCCCGGCGCGATTGCGTTGCAACGAATATTACACGGCGCAAAATGCACCGCAAGCCACTCGGTAAAATTGGATATGCCCGCTTTCGCCGCACTGTATGCTGGGATTTTGGTGAGAGGCCTAAACGCGTTCATCGACGAAATATTGATGATGTTTCCGCCTGTTTTGACCATGTCTTTTGCAAAAACCTGCGTCACCAAAAACGCCGATGTTATATTGAGATCGAACACGAATTTCAGTCCGCTTTCTTCAAGGGCAAAAAAGTCTTTCGCTCCTTCAAGATCCGCCGTCATAACCTCGTTGTCGGTGGTCGCCTTGGGATTGTTTCCGCCTGCGCCGTTGATAAGAAAATTCACTTTTCCCAACTTGGCGTTTATTTCGTCTTTTGCTCTTTGAATGTCCGCTTTGTCAAGGCAGTTGCACTGCACGGCAAGCGCGTTTTTGCCAATCTCGTCCGCAAATTTCTTTGCCGCGTCATAGTTTATATCGAGAAGCGCAACTTTTGCGCCGCACTCCGCAAGCGCACGGGCAAATGCCGAGCAAATCACACCGCCCGCACCCGTAATCGCAACAATTTTGTCTGTTAAATCGACTTTGAAAGGAACACTCATTTTTTCTCTCCTTTAATATCCTTTTCAACCGCCTCGAACAGTCCTGTGAGATAACACGCACCCATAGCTCTGTCAAACAGTCCGTATCCGGGTTTTGCGTCTTCGCCCCACACGTTTCTGCCGTGGTCGGGACGAACGTATCCGTCAAACCCGTTTTCGACAAGTGCCTTGACTATCGCGTACACATCGACGTTTCCGCAGTCGGTCTGATGTCCGTTTTCGTAAAAATTTATTTCCCCGTCATATCTCAGCTGACGAAGATGCGCAAAATAAATCCTGCTTGCATATTTTTCCGCCATTTTCGGCAAGTCGTTGAACCTGCCCGCACCCAAACTTCCAGTGCAGAACGTTATTCCGTTGTGCTTATTCGGCACCGCATTAAACAACTTATCGTAGTCGGCTTCTTTGCAAATAATTCTGGGCAAACCGAACATATCCCACGGCGGATCGTCGGGATGTATCGCCATGTCGATGCCCGCTTCGTCGCAGGCAGGCATAATCGCATTCAGAAAATACACAAGGTTTTCAAACAGTTTCTCGTGCGCGATTCCCTTGTATTCTTCAAGAAGTTTGTTGAGTTCTTCCGTCGAATAACTTTCGTCCCAGCCCGGCAAATGCAGATTTTTGGGATCTAGCGAAAGCAGTTTCTCGTGATCGTAAGCAAGCGACGTCGCGCCGTCTTTATGCTTGAAATAAAGGTCTGTCCTTAGCCAGTCGAACACGGGCATAAAATTATAACAAATGCACCTGACGCCGACTTTTCCGCAGTTGATGATATTTTGCTTGTACGCTTCGATATACTTGTCTCTCGTAGGTTTTCCGAGTTTTATGTCTTCGTGTACGGGAACGGACTCGATAACTTCCATATTAAGCCCCGCGTCGTTTGCAAGGGTTTTGAGCCTTTCAAGTTTTTCTTCTTTCCAGACTTCTCCTACAGGCGTGTCGTAAACGGCGGTCACAACCCCGCTCATTCCCTGTATTTGTTTTATGTAATTTAGCGGTATGCAATCGTTTTCGCCATACCAGCGGAAGGTCATTTTCACAGTCCCAAAACCTCCTTTACGTTGTTGTAGGCAATGTCTTTTGCAAGCGCGATTGCGCTGTTTTGGTCGTATTCTCCCTTATCGACTTTGTTTGCAATAAAGCTTGCAAGTATCCTTCTGTAAAAGTCGAACCGTACATACGAACTGAACGATCTGCTGTCCGTAAGCATGCCGAGATTCGTGCCGAGAGCCGCATATTCCGACACGGTTTCGAGCTGTCTTTTTATGCCCGATACGGTGTCGTTAAACCACCACGCCGCGCCGACAACAACGTTGGGAAATGCGCCGGAAATCGCACAAACAGCCCTTAAACATTCGTCATTGAGCGGATAAAGTATGATTTTGGGCAAATTCCCGAGTTTTGTGTGCATTTTGTCAAGAAGTCGTGCAAGAGCGTCCGTATCAACGTTTGTCCTGAAAACGTCAAAACCGCTGTCCTTCCCGATTTTGTTAAACGCCGTGGTATTGACGTTCCGGAAAGTGCCGAAGTGCAGTTGCAAAACAACTCCCTTTTCAAAGCATTTTTCAATCAACCATTCGATGTTTTGCGTGTCGGAAAAATCGTCAAATCCGTGGTCTGCGATTTTGCAGCCTTTGGAAACAAAATAGTCCAATCTCTTTTCAAGTTGCACCTTGTCGACGCCTTCCGAAAAGCATCTGTCGGGACGGAACGTCGGACGCACCTTCACCCCGTTTATATCGCCGTGGCAAGATAAATCGGAAAACGGATCGTCGGTGGTTGCGATATATTCCACCCTGAATTTTTCAAGCAGTTTTTGCACGCTGAGCCCTTTCAAAACGGCGTTTGCTTTTTCATAAATTCTCTTTGCGCTGTCTTTGCTTAGAGGCTCGTTTATGCCAAAAATTTGCACGAGTTCCATATGCGTCCAATAGTAAAGCGGATTGCCTATAAGTTTGGGCATAATCTCGGCGTATTTCAAAAACTTTTCTTCGTAAGAGCAGTCGCCCGTAATATAACTTTCGTCAACGCCGCAAAGACGCATTGCACGCCATTTGTAATGGTCGCCCGAAAGCCACAGTTCCCCTATGTCGGAAAACTTCTTGTCGTTTTTAATATCACCTTCGTTGAGATGACAGTGATAGTCGATTATGGGAAGATGCGCGATTTCGCTGTAAATTTTGCGCGCCGTATCCCCCGAAAGTAAAAGGTTATCGTCAAAAAAACTCATCTTTCACACTCCTTATTGATTATAATTTTATCACACAACTTTTGCATAGTAAATTTTATTTTTTGCTTTTTTACTTGTATATCTTGCGATTTTGAAGTATTGTTAAGATATGAACGGAACAAAATACGAAAATCAACAAATGAGCAACTCGACTTTCGAGGTGCATCACAAAAAAGACAAGGATTTCAAGACGGTGGAATTGCATTCTCACGATTTTTCGGAGATCTATTTCTTTTTGCAGGGTTCTGCGTCGTACATCGTGGAAGATTGCAAGTATTCACTGCACCCCGGCGACGTGCTTTTGATACCGCCCAACAAACTTCATCAACTTGACATCAAAGACTCTGCCATGACGTACGAACGCTTTGTTGTGTGGCTCAATCAACGATATTTGAAGCGCATCTCAACCGCGAAAACCGACCTGAACACCTGTTTTTTGCAGGCGCACGAACACAATGCTTTTCTTATCCGCAACAGTTCGGTTTCGGACAAAATACGCCATATTCTGGACGGTTTTTCCGTTTCGCAAACCGGCGACTTCGGCGCAGATATCGAAAATGAGGATCGAATAAAAGCGTTGCTTGTGTTGCTGGGACAATATTTTTTGCAAAGCCGCGACGACTTCACTATATTAGGAAAAGCAAATCCCTGCGTGACGAAAGCAATCGATTATATTTCCGAACATATATCGCAAGATCTTTCCCTTGATGCAATCGCGTCTGCGTTGTTTGTGGACAAATACTACTTCGCGCACATTTTCAAGGAATACACCAACACTTCCCCTCACCGATATATCCTAAAAAAACGGCTGGTCTTGTCAAAACAGTTTATCGAAGAAGGCTTCCCTATAACCGAAGTGTTTGCAAAGTGCGGTTTCTCGGATTATACCCACTTTTTCCGTGCATTCAAAAACGAGTTCGGCATAACGCCCAAACAGTTTTACACCTCGATAAATTTACAAACTTAATTGCCGAAATTTGCAAAAGAAAACAGCCCGCTCGGGCTGTTTTTACGGTTTCGGTTTTATTACGATTAAATTAATATTTCAACGAGTTTTCCGTCGCTTTCATAAGCAGACAGAACTTCCTTCACGCTTTTTGCCGCTTCGCTGCCGTCAATCCGGAATTTTTCTTTTTTTGCGACGCAATCATAAAAATGACCGATAAGTTTCTCGTGTCCGTTGCCGTAGGCGCGCTTACCGTTCCATGCGATTTCGTTTTCGATGTCTGCGACCTCGCCGTTGATAAGCACCTTGTCGGGATAAAGCGTAACGGTATCTCCGCCTGTAATAAAACGAATTTCGACCGGCAAATCGGTCTTTGCGGTATTGGTGGCAAAAAACTCGAAATCAGTGTCACCTTTGAACAGCGCGACTGCGGTGTCTTCCACCTCGATGACGTCTTTAAGCGAATAATTGTACACGTTTGCGCAAACGCTCTTTGGCTCACCACAAATCCATTGCATCAAATCAAGCGTATGTATTGCCTGATTGATAAGCACTCCGCCGCCTTCGGTTTCTTTTTTGCCCCGCCATTCTCCCGACGCATAATACGCCTTGTCGCGATGCCACAACACGTTGCCAAAGGCAAAATCGATTTTTTTGTTTTGAAAATATCTTTTGACAAATTGACTGGATTTATTATATCTGTTTTGCAGGCATACGCCGAGCATCGCCTCGGATTTATTTTCCGCGTCGATAATCCGCGCGATGTCTTCTTTTCTTATGCACAGCGGTTTTTCACACAGCACGTTCACGTTTCTTTCAAGCGCGTATATCGTCATATCTGCATGCAGATAGTGCGGCGTGCAAATATGCACGACGTCGATATCTTCATTGTCGAGCATCGTTTTATAATCGGTGTATTTTTTTACGCCGTCGTATTTTTCAAGCACGCCGTCGTCCGTGTCGCAGATTGCAACGACTTCAACACCTTGCTTGTTCAAAATGTTGTAATGCACCTTCCCGATAACGCCCAGTCCGATGATTGCCGCTTTCATTTCTACTCCTTTTTTGCGACGATAGAATATCACCCTTTCGCCCCAAAGTCAACAACAGAATACCGAAAGACTTACCCGACGTCTGCGTCGCGTTGTCCGCTCACCATGCACTCGTTGCTATGGCAAAACGTTTTGCTTATCATTGTATCGTTTATGAACATCATAAGTCTGCCTATGCCGACAAACAGCAACATTCCCGCCATAAGCACGATGAACATCAAAAAATACGCAAGCGGATAATTGATATCGCCTTTTGAGAATATCGACCATATAAATTCGGGACGATAAAACGGATAAGGATAAAAGTGCATTTTTCCAACCGCGCCCCGGATTATGGAAAAGATCGAATACACGAACGGATATATCGCAAATGCCCATACCGTCTTATGATTCGTGCGCCTGTCCGTAAACGGGAAAAAACACAATATCAGCATAATCGGCGGTATAATCATATGGAAGTATACCTGAATAAAACTGCTCATCGCGTGGTAGGAATCGCCCCACTTGAACGGCGGAGTAAAGCCCATGGGAATGCCCGCGGTGTATACGAGCCCTGTAACAAGAATGTACGTCGTTGCCATTGCGCCGACAAGCGGATTGTACGCGACCTTCTTTGCCCCCTCGACGCCAAGGGACGCAAGCCCCGCACAAATAAGATACACGTATACAAACACGTTGGATTGAATTGTGAAGAAAGACAGAATATTAAACTTTCCGTAATCTACGGGGCTGAATTTTTCGTCATATTCGAATCTGTAGCAGCAAAGCCTGTGTATGATAATCAAAAAACCGAACACTCCGAGAATCATCAGAATGATTCCGACCGCCTTGTTTTTTGCGAGTTTGCTTTCTTTGTACATAATGCCCCCTGCCTTTCCCGAAACGATATCGCGAAAACACGCGATTTGTTATCAAACAGTCCACGATTGTTTTTTGTTTATAAAAAAATATCGCCCCTGAACGAAAACCTTTGTGCTTATATTATAAATCAACATTCGTTCCGTTTGTCAACGGGGTTATTAAAATTTTTTGTTTTTGGTTGGTTCAATTTGTAAGATAGAACCCGAAAGCTTGTTTTTCGGCGTTCGACGGTTGCTCCTCGAGTAAAAAATATAACAAACATCAAATATAAACTTGGATAATACTGTGTTTTTATAGCACAAACTATTTTATTTTCCAAATTTTAATGCGCAATGCTAACGTACAAATGGCACGGTTATTCGCCATATGATTATTTTTGCCATAAGACTTTGCTAAATCGATGAATAACACGAAAGAGGCCCTCGGATGGCAACCCTAATTTACTAATTGTAAATGAGTTGTCGGACGAGTGCCTCTGACAAAGTTAGTCGCGATTTAGCGAAGTCTTATTTGAAGTAGCGGTTGAGAAGGCCTTCAAATGCCCTACCGTGGCGTGCCTCGTCACGAGCCATTTCATGCACGGTGTCGTGGATTGCGTCGAGCCCTTCTTCTTTGGCACGTTTGGCGAGTTCAAATTTGCCGCTCGTTGCGCCGTTTTCCGCTTCGACGCGCTTTTCAAGATTGACTTTCGTGGATGGGCTTACGAGTTCACCGAGCATTTCGCAGAATTTTGCGGCGTGTTCGGCTTCTTCAAATGCCGCTTTTTCCCAGTAAAGACCGATTTCGGGATAGCCTTCGCGGTGTGCCGCTCTTGCCATTGCAAGGTACATACCGACTTCGGTGCATTCGCCTTCGAAGTTGGCTTTCAAACCTTCGTAGATGTCTTGTGGAACGCCTTGTCCGACGCCAATGACGTGTTCTGCCGCCCAAACCTTTTTTGCGCCGTCATCCTTGATGAATTTGCTGCCGGGACAACCGCATTGCGGGCATTTTTCGGGTGCGCTGTCGCCTTCGTGTACGTATCCGCATACAGGACATATAAATTTTGCCATAGTTCTTTCTCCTTAAATTCTTGTTGTTTTTTATTATTTTCGCAATTATATTGCGTTTTTTACTCCGATTTTTCTCTGCAATCCTTGCATATTCCTCTGAAAAACAGTTGGCTTTCAAGCACGAGATTGTCGCCGAAATCCACGATACTCTTGTCGATTTTGTCAAGATTGAAGAATACATCTTCGACTTTTCCGCACTTCACGCACAGGAAATGCCCGTGGTTCATAGTGGTTTTATCGAATCTCGACGGCGCGTCCTTGCATGCCACTTCCCTTATCTCGCCCTCGTTTGCCATATCTTTGAGAATACGATACACCGTGCCTAAACTGAGATTCGGCAGCACTTTCTTCGCCTCGACAAGGACCATATCCGCCGTCGGATGATTGCAAGCCTCTTTCACAATCCTCGCAACCACTTCTTTTTGTATCGTGTTTCTCTTTGTCACTTTACCCTTCTTCGAATCGTTATCTAATTTGTATTTTTTATCGATAATGATTTTCGTTAGTTATAATTTACACTATCGGGATTCTATTGTCAATACTTTTTTTATATTTTTCCCAAAAAAAAATTCAAACAAAATCCATTTGAAACCGTATTATATGTGTTACCTCACGAATCCTTTTAGAATATATCAAAAAAAAGGTTAAAAATTAATTGTCAAAATCAAATAATGTGATATAATAACACAGCAAGGAACAAATCAAATGTTTCGAAAAGCGAATGTGGGGATATGGCTCAGTTGGTAGAGCGTCGCGTTCGCAATGCGAAGGCCAGGGGTTCGAATCCCCTTATCTCCACCAAAAAGAACATAAGTCGAACTCTGTTCGGCTTGTTTTTTTTGTGGGGAATATGTGGATTGCGCGATTTTTTCAAAAATCGCACCACGGTTTTACCGTGCGAACCACTACGGGCTGACGCTGACGCTATTACGGAAGCGTCCAGGTCGCTTCCTACGAATCCCCCTTATCTCCACCAAAAAGAATACAAGTCGAACCCTGTTCGGCTTGTTTTTTTTGTGGGGAATATGTGGATTGCGCGATTTTTTCAAAAATCGCACCACGGTTTTACCGTGCGAACCACTACGGGCTGACGCTGACGCTATTACGGAAGCGTCCAGGTCGCTTCCTACGAATCCCCTTATCTCCACCACACTTTACCAATCCGCACCGGTGGCGGATTGGTTTTTTCTTTTCTTGGAATTTTTTGCTCAAAATATCAATGATTTTATTGTTTTGTGGCAAAAGATAAACAGTTTTTCTTAGCGAAAAATGAAAAAGCCGCTAAACATCTACTGCTTGGAGGCTTTTTTACGTGTGTACGACAAAATCTCGTTTTTAAGGCACTTTTCGGGAGTGTGTCAGTCGATAAGTACTTTTTGGCGGTAATTTTCAAAAAAGACCACCACCCGTTTTATCGAGTGATGGTCTTGTTTTGTTTAGTTCATCTTATTTCTTTTTGGTGAACAATGCTTTGATTTTTGCTCCGAGATTTTTGAAGAAGTTTCCGATTGCCGTAAAGACTTTCTTCAAAGCAACGCCCAAGTCTGCAAAAGTCTTTTTCTTGACAGCGAACCAGAAGATTGCAAATCCGCCGATTCCCGCAAACAGCAACGTTCCGATTACGATACCTGCAATCGCTCCGCCCGAAAGTCCGTCCTTTTTATCATGCGTCGGGGTGATTTCGCCACCTCCCGAAGACTTATCTTCATATACAGCAGTAAGGGTTGTTTCGCCGTTTACGGTAAAGGTATAACTCTTTTCGGTGCTTACGATTTTTCCGCTTGCGTCCTGCCAGCCATTGAATACTTTACCTTCTTTATCTTCTGCCGTTACGGTTACGCTTTCGCCGTGTGCATAGAATTTGCTTTCGCCGTTTATTACCACGTTATGCGTGCCGATTTTGGCAATTCCAAGTTCGGTGATTTCGTTGCCGTCTTTATCAAAGTGCTTTCCGCAAACCGTGCAATCTTTATGTCCTTTCGTGCCAAAGTCTTCCGTTGTTGCAGGAATTTCGTCTTGCCACGCTCCAAAAGTATGTGGAGCAAAATCAATATCGACTTCCTTTTCTTGCTTAGTAAACGCAGTATTCACAAAGGTAGCGGTATATTTCATTTTGCCTTTTTCTTTGCAGGTTGCCGCTGTGATTGTCGTTTCTGTTGCAGTTACCGTTTCGCTTTCGATATGGGTGCTGTCGTGCTTGCAAACTCTTTCTGCTTTGCAAGTGTTGTCCGTCCAAGTATATTTAACTTCGCCATAGTCGTGACCGAGTTTTTCGCCGTATGTTAAGCCACAAACCGAGCAAACCGCTTTGTTTTCGCAAGTTGCCGTTCCGCCCGAGTGATTTGCTTTGTCCAAAATCACCGAGCAACCGCTTTGCGTGCATTCGTGATAGTGATACGTTCCGTCTGCCGAATTGTGCCATTCGCTGTCTGCCGTATGCTCATAATGTCCCGCGGGAGTGATTACAAAATCACACTTCGTGCATTTTACGGGGTTGGTTTCGTCAGCCTTTTCTCTGTCGGGTGTATGCGCTTCGACGTTGAATTTGTTGTCGCAAGTCGAGCAAGTATCCCAGTGTCCCGAACTGTCTTTTCCGCCGTATTGCGTTGTATTATGCGGTGCAGTATCGCCATACATTGTTCCGCAAACGTCACAAACCGCTTTTGTTGTGCAAGTTGCCGTTCCGCCCGAGCAAGTGCCGTTTTCTTTATGACCGCTATCTCTCTTGCAAGTGCGGGTATGCGTTCCGTCTAAGTTGCTTACCCAAGCGTTCCAGTCGTGATTGTCGTTTGTAGAAATTGTAAGGTCGGTGATTTCATTTCCGCTCTTGTCATAATGCTTATTGCACCTATTACAATCTTTATGACCTTTTGTTCCAGTTGCCACGCAAGTTGCAGGAACTTCGTCTGTCCACGCCCCAAAATCGTGAGCGTTCGGATTTATCGAAATTGTAAGGTCGATGATTTCATTTCCGCTCTCGTCATAATGCTTATTGCACCTATTACAATCTTTATGCGCCTTTACGCCTGTATCTTTGCAAGTTGCAGGCACTTCTGCAACCAAATCACCCAATTCGTGAGCGTTCGGATTTATCGGAATTGTAAGGTCGGTGATTTCATTTCCGCTCTCGTCATAATGCTTTTTGCACCTATTACAATCTTTATGCGCCTTTACGCCTGTATCTTTGCAAGTTGCAGGCACTTCTGCAACCAAATCACCCAATTCGTGAGCGTTCGGATTTATAGAAATTGTCAATTCCGCTACGGTCTTTTCGATTTTGCTCTCGTCAAAATACTTCTTGCAAACCGAGCATTTATAATGCGTTTGCATACCCGTTTGTGTGCAGGTAGGCTCTTGCTTTGGCACTAAATCACCGTATTCGTGCTCCGCAGGGATTTTTACTTGTTCTTCGGTAAGTACATTAACCCCTTTTGCGTCTGCAAACAAATCTCCGCAAACGTTACATTTGTAATGTTCTTTATTTCCGTCCGTCGTGCAGGTTTTCGGTGTTTTAGGGACAAGCGTTATCGAGTGCGTATGGTCTATTATGGTTACCGGTATTTCTTTAAAAGTGTCTCTGTCGATTCTTGCTTCAACTCTTATTGTTGTTGCCGTTTCATCAACTCCGACAGTCAAGACGCCGTCTTGAGATATTGTTGTACCTGCAGAATGGTCATATATATTCCATGTAACCGACTTGTCAAAATCGCCGTATCCAATTACGGTTGCGGTAAATTGTCTTTGCCCGCCCTTAGGAACGGAAGTGTTTTCCGGGGAAATAGTAACTCCTGCTATTTTTCCGTTTTCATACACTATTAAAGGTGCAGACGATGTGTTACTTTGTCCCGCTCCTGAACTATTTTTATTTGTTGCCTTAAGATTAATATAAAAATACTTATTGCCAGAATAGCCAAGGTCAACGCTTTCAGCCACAGTTCCCATCAGACGACCGCTTTCCGAAAGAGTAAGCCCTGCCGGCAATAAGCTTGTATCGCAAGACCATTTGATAGGATTCGTTGACATATTTGTACCCGTAGCGTAAAACTGAACGTCAACTTCTTTTCCTTTGATTATTTCAAGATGACCACTATCATTAACTTTAGAATAGCCATCTTTTATGACAGTCATGTCCATTTGAATTTTAGGGCGGACGATTTCATTTTTGATTGTTATGGTATATTGTTTTTCGTCAAATCCTGCACCGTTTTCTACGCGCACGGTAAAAGTGAACATTCTTGCCTTGGTAGGCGTTCCGTATATTATGGCAGTAATACCTTGACGTATGATTGTTAACCCGTCAGGTAAAGCACCACTTGCAATACTTACTTCGGGAAAATTGCTCATATTATGGGTAAAATTTATCTTTTGATTATAAGAAGAATTTAAATAACCGTCCGGCAATGCTCCTGCTGGCGTTGTGATTTGCGGTTTGGAGGTTTCGTCGTAAACATACATCCCCACAAAGATGTTATCACTACCGTATTTATTTGTAACGGTAACGCTGATATTGTATGAACCTGTCTCTCCCGTAGGCGTACCTTCGATTTCGCCTGTCACCGAGTTTAGTGAAAGTCCTTCGGGCAATGGGGCACGGCCTTCGCCCGATTTATATGCGTGAAAAGTGAACGGTTCTGTTCCCGTAGCCTCAATTTTGTAGTTGCTACCGTCTTCCGCCTTGTAAGGCTTGCCCTTGATTGCCACAGGAAGATTGCCCATATGGTTTTTTCTATCAACGTCAATACCGCCTGTTTTGACGATTGTCGGCGCTATTCCGTCTTCTCCTGCCGCATATGCTGCAAAAGTCGGGCTTGCAAACACAATGCCGAGCATAAGCACAAAACATACCACAAGAAGCGTCATCGATAGTCTTGTTTTTGTCAATGTTTGTTTCATATTAAGTTCCTTCCTTTTGATGTCGTTTTCGGGCGAGGTTCGCCCTCGGTTTGCCGAGAAATTTTTGTCATCGATTCTTGAAAATCTCTCATTGCTGTGGTATAGTGATTTATACAACAAAGTATTAAGATATATTTCCTAAAATATATCGACACTATATCATAATCAAAAGTATATGGCTAAAAGTGCCGCTTGTCCCCTACCCAAACCCCCAAAAGGTAGGGAAAATTCAAAAAAAGTTTGTTTTTTTCCCTTATAAAAGCAAAAATGATGGTCTATAAGAAAAAACTTATAGACCATCACACTTGGTGCAAAGTACGGGACGCCTTCGTCCGCATAAAAAAATAACAGCCCTCGCTGTCATTTTTGTGGTGCATCCTCAGGGACTCGAACCCTGGACCCACTGATTAAGAGTCAGTTGCTCTACCAACTGAGCTAAGGATGCATATCTCGGCGACAATTACGCTTCATGCGGTCGTTGTCGCTCCCTAGATATTTTGAACGACCATTGCTGATCGTTCAATTCCGCTTGCGCGTGGAGCGGGAGACGGTGTGGTCGCTTTCGCGACAACCTTCGGTGCGAACCCTTGCGGGTCTGCGATTGCATCGCACTTCACTGCGTGAAGCCGAATCCCGTCAACCGATTGCTCGATTTCAAAGATTCTTTTTCACTCACACTATCGTTGCTTCCGTTGGAGCGGGAGACGGGATTCGGACCCGCGACTTTCACCTTGGCAAGGTGACACTCTACCACTGAGTCACTCCCGCAAGCACAAATTACTATATCAAATCAATTTGCAAAAAGCAACAATTTTTTGCCATAAAGTTAAAAATATTTTATAAAATCAGCATATAACACTCTTAATTTTGTTTTTGCTTTACAGAAACCGAAATTATGCTATAATAATGATGTTTTTGCGGATGTGGTGAAATTGGCAGACACGCAAGATTTAGGTTCTTGTACTATATAGTGTGCAGGTTCAAGTCCTGTCATCCGTACCAACGGTGCGATGCAAATTGTTGCATCGCATTTTTCGTTTTACGAAATCGCAACTATGTTGCGCCGTTGGTCGGCTCGTCCGCTGCGCTCGTTTTTCTCAAATGCTACGCGCTTGATTCTCCCTCTGCTTGCGGTCATCCGTACCAACAAAAGACGACTTCGTTCGTCTTTTTTTTGTTACGACAACGGACTTGCGACAATTTTTTAATTGTCGGCAAACAATGTTTGCAACCTGCACTTGTGCAGCTGACACGATTGGCGAATAAATCTTATAAACTTATTTTTTCATATGCTATTGAAGAAATCAAACATAATATTTTGTCATTTGCCGAGCATCTAATTGTTCATAAAAATGCAGAGAACGCACAAAAAACCGTAGACGTTGAATAGAAAAGTCGGCAGAAATTCAAGGGCTATTTTCACTTCTTTCGTGAGGAAGCGGATAAAGAGCGCATAGGACGTTGCAAGCACTATCGTCATCGATATGAATGCAACGAGCAAATTTTTAAGCGTGAAAAACGAAAACACGAACAGCACGCAAAATATTCCCAAAACAAAAAAATAAAGCATCGACGGAAAAATATGTTTGTACTCGACAAGCCTCGATATTGCAAGCACCGACGACAAATAACTTGCGCATACGAACACGCTGAACCACACGTTTGGCAACACAAACGCAGGTTTATCGAGCGCAATCCACCACTTTAAGTCGATGTTGAAGCAAAGCGAGCATAACCCCGACACCACGAGCGTAAGCAGCAATCCCGCAACTATTCCTATCATTCGTTTTAATTGATCCACACAAAAATATATTTATCTCAAATCCGTTCAATGCCTTTGTAACACAAATTTCAAAGGTTGCGTAAGGTAATGTAGGAGCAATCCGAATATAGAAGGAGGTACATAAAATGAACGGATTCTTTACAAACGGTGCAAACGGATGCGGCTGTAATTGTTGCGACATTATTTTGCTCTTGATGCTCTTGAACAACTGCGGTTGCGGCGGCACGATGGGCGGATGCAATTCTTGCGACATTGTGTGGCTGATTCTCATCCTTTCCTGCATTTGCGGTGGCGGCACGGGCGGCTGCGGTTGCTGCAAATAACAAACGTCGCGCGGGCATAACGTGAGCACGAATTGCCCGAAGTTATGTTTTTGTATCTACGTCGCAAACGCGTCATCTCAAACGAGGTGGCGCGTTTGATTTGCGCCGCTTGCCGTTTTACAAACACATTCCGCTTTGACTCGCTTACGTTCGTTTACGTTGTCCGCTTTCGTTGTCCGCTTTCGACGAATATGGCTTTTCGTTTCAATCCGCTTTCCGCTTGCACAGTTTGTAAATATATCCTAATTTATGTTATATAACGATTATCTTTGACTTTTTCGCGCCGTTATTCTATTATTTATACACAATATTTATCGGCTCATCATCCGGATGAGTGCGAAAGGAGATAACTTTATGGCACAACTGACTATGGACAAACTTGTTGCCCTCGCAAAAAACCGCGGATTCGTCTATCCCGGAAGTGAAATCTACGGCGGTCTTTCCAACTCTTGGGACTACGGCCCTCTCGGCGTTCAACTCAAAAACAACATCAAGCAGGCTTGGTGGAAGAAATTCGTGGTTGAAAATCCCTACAACGTCGGACTTGACAGCGCAATCATTATGAACCCGACAACGTGGCAAGCAAGCGGTCATATCGGCGGTTTTTCCGACCCCTTGATGGACTGCAAATCTTGCAAATCTCGTCACCGCGCCGACGACCTCATCGAGGAATACAACCAAAAGCACGGCATCGAAGAAAATATTTCCGGTTGGACAAACGAGCAGATGGAACAATACATCATCGAACATAAAATCCCCTGCCCCGTTTGCGGAAACAGCAATTTCACAGGCGTCAGAAAATTCAACCTTATGTTCAAAACCTTCATCGGCGTCACCGAAGATTCCACGTCAACCGTATATCTTCGTCCCGAAACGGCGCAAGGTATATTTGTAAACTTCAAGAACGTGCAACGCACCACCCGCAAGAAAATCCCGTTCGGAATCGGTCAAATCGGAAAGAGTTTCCGCAACGAAATCACGCCCGGCAACTTCATCTTCCGTATCCGCGAATTCGAGCAAATGGAACTTGAATTTTTCTGCAAACCGGGAACGGACCTCGAATGGTTCAGCTACTGGAAGAACTTTTGCCATCAATGGTTGCTCGACCTCGGTATGAAGGACGAAAACCTCAAACTTCGCGACCACGAAAAAGAGGAACTCTGCTTCTATTCCAAAGCGACGACCGACTTCGAATACAAATTCCCGTTCGGTTGGGGCGAACTCTGGGGCGTTGCGGACCGCACCGACTACGACCTTAATCAACATATGAAAACGTCGGGCAAGGATTTGAGTTATATCGACCCCGTAACCAACGAAAAATACGTTCCTTACGTCGTCGAGCCGTCCCTCGGCGCAGACCGCGTGTTCCTTGCGTTCCTCTGCGACGCATACGACGAAGAACAAGTCGGCGAAAACGACACGAGAGTCGTGCTTCACTTGCACCACGCGCTCGCACCCGTCAAAGTTGCCGTGCTTCCCTTGCAAAAACAACTCAACGAGAAAGCGGAAGAACTCTATATCGAACTTTCCAAGCACTTTGCCTGCGACTACGATACGTCCGCTTCCATCGGCAAGAGATACCGCCGTCAAGACGAAATCGGCACGCCCTACTGCGTCACCGTTGACTTCGACACTCTCGAAGACGGTTGCGTAACCGTGCGCGAACGCGACACTATGGCGCAAGTCCGCTTGCCCATCGACAGCCTCGTCGACTACTTCACCGAACAGTTCAAATATTAATCGAAGTATAAAACGCAATACGAAACGCCACCGAATCGGTGGCGTTTCTGCTTTTTAAGCACATTAAAAATCGGCGTTCTTACACTTATTTCTTTTTGAAGAACGAAAACAAGCCTTTCTTTTCATACGGTTTGACGTCCACTTCACCGACGTTGTAGCCGTCCTTTTGAATTGCGTTTTTGATGACGTCAACGTCTACGTTATCCTCGCAAATCACGACGGTTTTGCCCTCGACGTGCGAAGACGTAACCTTTTTGACGTTTGCCGCCTTGCGCACCGTGTCGTTGACGTGACTTTCGCACATACCGCATTGCATCCCCTCAACTTTGAGTGTAATCTCTTTCATATCGACCTCCGAAGTATATGAGATTTTGATTTCACCAAAAGTATAGCACCGAACAGCGAATTGTCAAGAAAATATGAAAGATATTTCATATTGAATATGTTTTTATTAGTGCATAGATTAAACAATAAGTATAAGTTAGTTGTTTAGAAAAAAAAGATAGGATTGTTAAAAAAATTTATATTTAGAAGAATGTTAAGGATGAGATTTATGTTGAAATTTATTTTTATATTTGCAAAAACGTCTGATTGAGATGAAGTTTGAAACTCGCATCCATTTTCTTCTCACAAAACTGTGCCAAATCGATGGATAACGCGAAAGCACCCCTTGAATGACAACCCTAATTTACTAAGCGTAAATGAGTTGGCATACAAGGGGGTGCTGACAAAGTTAGGCGCGATTTGGCGCAGTTTTATTTGTTGCCGTAGGCGAGTTTAAGACGTTCGGACCCCGACAAAATAATCTTCCTTATGCGAATATTCTTGGGGGTAACTTCGAGCATTTCGTCGTCGTTGAGGAACTCTATGGCTTCTTCGAGGCTGAATTTGCGTGGCGTGTTGAGGCGAAGTGCTTCGTCGGAACCTGCGGCACGCATATTGGTGACGTGTTTACGCTTGCAGACGTTGACTCGAATGTCCTCGTTCTTGGGCGACATGCCGACGACCATACCCTCGTAAACGGGAGTTTGCGGGTCGATGAACAAAATGCCTCTTTCTTGCGCGTTGAAAAGTCCGTAAGTTGCGGCTTCACCAGTTTCGTATGCGACGAGCGAGCCTGTGAATCTGCGAGGAATGGGTCCTTTGTAGGGCGCATAGCCTGCAAAGAGTTGGTTCATAACGCCCTCGCCTTTGGTGTCCGTCAAAAACTCGTTTTTGAATCCGAACAATCCGCGCGCAGGCACTTTGAATTCCATACGGATACGGCTGCCTTGCGGATTCATCGTGACGAGTTCGCCCTTTCTTACACCCATACGTTCCATAACCGAACCGACGCAATCGGACGGCACGTCGATAAAGAGTTGTTCCATAGGCTCGCACTTTACGCCGTCGATGTCCTTGAAGATGACCTTCGGGGTGCTTACGCCGAACTCATACCCTTCTCTGCGCATAGTTTCGATGAGAATGGAAAGGTGCATTTCGCCTCTGCCGCAAACCTTGAACGTATCGGGGGTTTCGGTTTGGTACACTCTCAACGAAACGTCTTTCAAGAGTTCCTTGAACAATCTTTCGCGCAAGTGACGAGATGTGACAAACTTGCCTTCCTTGCCCGCGAACGGACTGTCATTGACGCAGAAGTTCATTTCGATAGTGGGTTCGCCGATTTTGACGAACGGCACGGGTTCGATTTTTGCAGGCGAGCAAATGGTGTTGCCGATTGTGATATTTTCTATACCGCTGAAACAAACGATGTCGCCCACCATAGCGTTTTCGACGGGAACGCGTTTGAGTCCTTCGATTTGGAAAAGGTTGACGATTTTGCTCTTGTACGGAGAAATGCCGCTGTGATAGTCGCAAACCACGACTTCCTTTGCCATATCCACCTTGCCTCTTTCGATTCTGCCTATGCCGATACGACCGACGTAATCGTTGTAGTCGATTGCGGACACGAGAAGTTGCAATTCGCCGTTCTCGTCGCCTTCGGGTGCGGGGATATAATCGATAATGGTGTCGAAAAGCGGTTTGAGGTCTTTGCCGGGAACGTGGTAATCGCGAGTTGCGGTGGCTTGTTTGCCGCTGCAATACAAAATGGGGCTTTGAAGTTGCTCGTCGCTCGCGTCGAGGTCGAGCAAGAGTTCGAGCACCTCGTCGCCGACTTCGGAAAGTCTTGCGTCGGGTTTGTCGATTTTGTTGACTACGATGATTATTTTAAGTCCCAAAGCGAGTGCTTTTTCGACGACGAAACGCGTCTGAGGCATAGGACCTTCTTGCGCGTCGACCAAAAGCACGACGCCGTTGACCATCTTCAAAACACGTTCGACCTCACCCGAAAAATCGGCGTGTCCGGGTGTGTCGATGATGTTGATTTTCGTGCCGTTGTAGTGGATTGACGTATTCTTTGCAAGAATCGTGATACCTCTTTCTCTTTCGAGGTCGCCCGAGTCCATAACGCAGGTTGCAACCTGTTGATTTTCTCTGAAAGTACCCGATTGTTTGAGCATACCGTCCACGAGCGTGGTTTTGCCGTGGTCGACGTGGGCGATGATTGCGATGTTTCTCAAATCGTTTCTGACCATATTGAGCCTTCTTTTTCCTACGTTTCGGCGCATATTGTGCGTCGTTTGGCGTGTTTTGAGCGTATTTTAGAGCGTTTTTTTGCGCCTTTTGAATCGCTTTTCCGCACGCAAAATCGTGTGTTACTATATAAAACTTTGATATATTAGCACACTTTTTATACGCTTGGCAAATCGTTGCGAAAGAAAATCGAAAAAAATATAACTCGTTTCATTGAATTTTCTCGTTTTCAATACCTCTCAAAGCGTTGCGCCGAAGTTTATTTGTGTTATAATGTGTGGGCAAGGAAAAATCGCATATGAAAAGTTTGACAGAACTGTACAAAATCGGACGCGGACCGTCGAGTTCGCACACTATGGGTCCCGAAAAAGCCGCAAAACTGTTTATGGAACGCAACAAGAGCGCGTATTCATTCAAGGTTATCCTCTACGGCTCGCTGGCAAAAACGGGAAAAGGACACGGCACGGACGTCGTTCTTAAAAAAACTTTTACGAAACCCGTAGACGTCGTTTTCGACTATGAAAACGAACATCTGCCCCACCCGAATACTATGGATTTGTTCGCCATTGACCTAAACGGAAAGATTACGGATTCGTGGCGCGTATACAGCGTGGGCGGCGGCGCAATCGAGGTCGAGGGCGAAAGTTCGATAGACCCACCCGAAGTCTACCCTCACCATACGTTCGAGCAAATAAGAGCGTATTGCGACGAAAACGAAATAAGCATTCCCCAGTACGTCGAACGCTTCGAGGGCGCGCAAATTCGCGACTATCTCGCAACTATTTGGGAAACCATGAAAAACGCAATCAAGCAAGGCTTGAAAGCGAGCGGCGTGCTTCCCGGCGGTCTCAACACCGAACGCAGAGCAAAGATACTTTATCAGCAACGCCACATAGACGAAACGCCGCAAACGAAGGAAAATCGCCTCGTTTGCGCATACGCTTTTGCCGTCAGCGAGCAGAACGCTTCGGGCGAAGTTATCGCAACCGCCCCCACCTGCGGCGCGTGCGGCATTCTTCCCGCCGTCCTCAAATACGAGCAAGACGTGCACAAATACTCGGACGATACGATTATAAACGCACTCTGCACGGCGGGAATAATAGGCAATATCGTCAAAACGAACGCATCGATAAGCGGCGCGGAATGCGGTTGCCAAGCGGAATGCGGAACGGCGTGTTCTATGGCGGCTGCGGCGCTTGCGGAACTTTTCGGAATGGACTTCGACCAAATCGAGTATTCCGCAGAAGTTGCAATGGAACATCATCTGGGCTTGACTTGCGACCCCGTTGCGGGACTTGTGCAAATTCCGTGTATAGAGAGAAACGCAGTTGCGGCAATGCGTGCGATAAACGCCGTGTCGCTTGCGAGTTTTCTCACCACTTCCCGTCAAATATCCTTTGACGCGGTTGTCGAAACAATGTACCAAACGGGCAAAGACATCAACGTACGCTATCGCGAAACATCCGGCGGCGGACTTGCCAAGAGTTACGGACATTCCCGACTGCGCCACGCAAAACGTTACAAAAAGAAATAACAAACAATCTTTTTCAAGTATCTAAGCCGATAGAAATAAATCGAGGAACGGAATATGTACTATTGCGAAAAATGCAAAACAGCCAATGCCGAAAAAGTCTGTGCGCGTTGCGGAAACCCTAATTTGCGAATAGCAAAAGACGATGACTTCTCTTTCTTTTGCAAAATGTCCGACGACCATTTTGCGGCGATGTTTATCGAGGCTTTGAAATCGAATAATATCGACGTAGTTGCCATTCCTTGCGGGTTTAGTCTTACGACAAGAGCCAATGACTCGTTAATGCTTTACGTTCCCGTCAAACACCTCAACGCCGCTTACGATATTTATGTATCTATGTTCGGCGAATAAGTCCTATATCCATAAAAAATAAGAGTTTTTTTACAAAGCGACGCGTCTACGCAAAACAAATGCGCTTTGCGCCGGCGTGTTACACGCGACACTGCGTGTCCGATTTGTTTGCTATGTCCTCTGCGCTCGATATATGCAAATGCGATTGCGCTTGCCATATCTTCGCTTGTGGTCAGTCCGAAGTACGGGGTTCACGTTGCAAAGCAACGGCACGACAAAATCGTGCAATTAAATATCAAACATCATTTAATTGTGCAAGCACTGATAAGATTTCTTTTGAAATTTTTTCGATAGTAAATTTTTTTATAATTTTGTCATTAGATATTGTTACTTTATATTTGTTTTGGAAAAGTTCCTTTATTTTTGATAAAAAAGCCTTTCCACCCACAAGTGCAATTTTGTTTTCACGTGTTATCCATTGATCCCCAATATACATCCTTGCCAATTCGATACATTTCTTGCTTCCCCAACGTTTTCCATCTTCTGAAAGATATTTTGAATCTTTTTCATACTGTTCTACGTAATTATCGAATACATCTTGTTTGAAAGAGTCTAATAAATCGTCAAACTCTTCTAGAAATTCTTCATAGCTACAATTTGTTTTATCTGGAACAAGAAGATATAAAACGCTCGGCTCTATTAGATAGTTTTCAATTTCTTTTCGACGCCAAATGTGTAGTTGAAGATGATGTTCTTCTGCATCTTTGCTAGACCGCGCTATTATTCTATCATCCCTATAATCTTTATCAGCAATTGCAAAGCATTTGATTTGGTTATGTGTTTCTGTGAACAGTAGTTCCGATGCGCCATAAACAATTTTAATGTTATTAAATCCTCCAAAATGGAAGTTTGCTATATCCAAATTTTTGCTATATACTATTTTATTAAACTTATTAAGCAAATCGAAATCCTTGCCTTCAACAAATAAACATCGACGCTGTCTTCCCAGATTTATCAATGAGAGATTTGACACTCCGCCAATGTCATCAATTATTTTTTGAACAGATTCTAAATCGTTTGCATATGTAATTAATTTATCTTTTTTTCTAATTTCAAGAATACTATTTAGTGGCACTCTTGAAATTATCTCTAAAGAATGTGTTGCAATTATAACTTGCGGAAATCTATCAGTCACGAATTCCAATATTTTTCTTTGCATATCGGAATGCATGTATACGTCAGGCTCATCCAAAATTATTATGTCGCAATCTTTTGATCTGGTCAAAAACCAAATAATTTGCAACCACATTTGTAAACCATTTCCCATTTTACCAATTTCTGCAGTAAAACCATTATCTTGCACAAACAAAGATAAATACGTATCTTCATACCTAGTGCCTTCTAATTTAGAGACAACAAGACCTTTCCATGTTTGTTCTGCTGTTATTTTAAACAACTCAAAATACTCCTCCGCCCAATAATCAATTTCATTCCTAAAATGAAGAGATGATAAATATGTATCTTTATCACTGTTAATAGTATTTTCAGTCAAGAACTTTTCGAATTCACGAATCGGTCCGATTTGAGGAAGTATTCCTATTTTATCAATGTTTAATGATTCTGCTTTCTTTTTATTTGAAATGATACTATTGTACGAATCAAATAGAACCGCAAAAGCACATGTACGATCTAAATATATCTCTATTCGTGTTCCGTCACAAAAAAATGCTGTGATTTTTGCATAATTTGCCTGATTATAAAAATAAATTATGGTATCTAAATCGATTTTTAATTTATCTGTTTCAATGATAAACCCCTTTGCGCTTATTGGTAAATCAAATTGCTTTGGCGCAGACCTAAAGCTACGTTTTTTTGCACCTTGTGTTGCTCTAGATATAATTCTCAACGCCTCAATCAAACACGATTTACCTGCATTATTTTCCCCAACAATAATTGTAAGATCTTTAAATAATATTGTCGCATCTTGATAGCATTTAAAATTCTCAAGTTTTACTTTCTTTAATATCATTTTTGTAGCATCCTTTGACCATAAAGTCACCATAATTCATGTGATAAACCTGTCTATCCATTAATATCATCTATTTTTTCTTTTAATACGACTCTATCCCATAAAACGACATTATTTGCTTTTGCTAGTTCACATGCAGATTTCGTGAAAACATTATTTGTTATAACCATAGTTTTAGTTGCATTATAATACTTTGCCCCTGCGACTGCTTCCATAATTGCGTGATTTCCAACTGGCTTGCTGTAGCATTTTGTCTGAATTGCCACTACTGCTTCTCCTCTTTTTGCTATAACATCAATTCCTTGATCACCACTTGTTTTTGTAATTTCAGTAGAATACCCTAATTTAGTAAACAAGTAAGATACAAACCACTCAAATTGAGAACCTGACATTAGGTCTATGTCATTAATGTCGAATTTAGCGACCTCTTTATTCTGTCTTTTTGATAATTTTTGTATGCTTTCTTTTTCCTTAATAGATAAAATACAAGTAGATACCATTTGCTTCACATCTTTAATTCTCTCATTCCAAATATCTAGAAAATTGTATTTTTCACTATTGACAGCAAGGATATTAAACGATATTATCCCTTCTTCAATGTCATTTTTATAAAGTTTTTCGATTATTTTATCCGTACTGTCATTATTGGATAATCCATAGCTCTCAAGCAACTCTTTTGCTGAATTACAAAAACTGTGCTTTTGGGCAATATAAATCAAATATAAAAATGCATAATATGCTTCTTTCACAGGTTCTGAAACATTAATAATACTCTGATGTTGCAACGCTAAAAAGAGATTATATGCATTTAGAAATTGCTCTTTTAAAACAGTTGGCAACCAGATATTTAAGTTGGGGATTCCTGTATAGTCTCTTAAAAAATACGCATTGGAAACTTGCGATTTATTTTCGTCTATCACACTTTGTGTAAAACTATTTACAAAACGTATGTAATCGCTTTGATTTTGTTCTTTAGAAGAATTTGTATATTCCATGAGTTTGTATGTCTTTTTGTTTCTATCATTGAAAATATATTTTATTTCTAGTGGCAAAACAGCAAATTCTAAAACAAAAACATTACATCTATTGTCAACTACAAAATTATTTACAATTGTCAAAACTTGGTCATTTTTTTTATAATTCTCAATATACTCGCTAATAGTATCGACAATATTATTAGTATTAGTTTCATCTAATTTGGAATTATTATCGATATTGCTATCATTTTGCATCGGCATTGAAGAATCAACATTCCTATTTAATTTACCATCTATAACTTTCAAAGTCGCTATTTCATTCATATCCGTTGTTCTATTAGGATCATTGTGCTTTGATGCCGTCGCTTTAGTAATTAACATCGATATAATTGCGGCTACTAAAATTCCACCGCAATAGAAACAAGCATTTTTTTGTTCTATAACAATAAATATTAACATCAAAAGACTCATTAAAGAAGCTATTATGCCTAATACTCCAAAAATTATTCTTAATTGCATTACGCGACCACGTTTTTTGCTTTTTCTCGAATGTTTGTTTTCTTTTGAGTTGTAATCTTTCATATCAATTTAAAATCTCCATACAAAGTACAATAGCATTAATTATATTTTGAGTCTATCTTGTTAAAAAGTCAATGTATTTTATTAATATAAAAATATGTAAAAGCTAATGCACTTGCCATATCTTCGCTTGTGGTCAGCCTGAAGTACGGGGTTCACGTTGCAGAGCAACGGCACGATGAAATCGTGCAATCCCCGCACACATTCCCACCAAATGAAAAAACCGCGTTAGATACGCGGTTTTTGCATTTCTGGTGGAAGTGCGGGATTTGCCCAACAGCGATTGCTACCAAAGGTCAATCGCGTGCAGCCGAGAGGGGTTCACACGGCATTGCCGTGATGCGATTTTGCCAAAATCGCATAATCCCCACACATTCCTATCAAATGAAAAAACCGCGTTAGATACGCGGTTTTTTGCATTTCTGGTGGAAGTGCGAAGGGATTTGTAGCAAACGCAGTTTGCGTAATAGCAAGCGTGCAAATTTATTTGCAAAGCGAAGCGTCAGCCCGAAGTACGGGGTTCACGTTGCGGAACAACGGCACGATGAAATCGTGCAATCCCCGCACGACAGACATAAAAAACAAGTTGAACGAGGGTTCAACTTGTCTTTTTTCTGGTGGAAGTGCGGGGATTTGAACCCCGGTCCACCCGACCGTACTCGGCACTTTCTACACGTTTAGTTGGTGATTAAAATTTTTCTAAGTTCGGTTCACCTACAAACCTTGCCTCGATAATCTCGTATTGACAACAACCCTACCGAGAAATCAGATTGTGTTGTCTGTTTTTCTGACGCCGATTGACGAGGGAACAGAAAACCCCGTGTCGACGTGCCGACTTAAATTATGCAGCAAGAGCGAACTCCATAGAGGAGCTCTTTTGATTGTTTTTTGCGTTTAATTTTAACGTTCCGTTTTAACGTAGCCGAGCCTACGACGTGCTTATCCCGCATCAGACCGAATGTCGAATCCAGAACACCCCCGAAAGCGGACAATCAAAAACCGCTTTGGTGCAATGATTATAGCACATATTATGCAAAAATCAACTCGTTTTGAAAATATCTTATTTGATTTCGTTCGATTTGATTCATTAAAAGTTGCGAGCGATACGGCTCATAACTTGACAAATATACTGTTTGGACGGATAATGTTATGCAGTAAATCGATAGATATAAAGACGGCGCGGCGGACGGTAACGCGGCGCTGTCGGATTCTATGAAGGAGATGTATTATGTTTGAAAAACTCGATAAAATCAAGCCGGCAATCAAGCATTTGGTGCAAGAACTTCTCAAAGAATACTCCTATGCTTCCGTGCTTGCGGTCGAGGACGAAAATCGCGGCTGGCGAATAAGCCGCACGGGCAAAAGAATAAACAGTCAAGGCTTGGGCGGAGGCTCGGGCTTTGTGGTGAGAGTGTTTGACCAAACGGGTTGCGCAGAGTATTCTTTCAACGAATTTTCCGAAGAAAAAATACCGCAAATACGCAAAGAAATGCGCGAGCGCATTGCGCAGGAAACGAAGAATATTCCCGACGGTATCGTACCGCTTCCCACCCCCGTGCCCGAAGACGAACCCGCATCCTTGAAAAAGGTGAGCGCGTTTGAGATTCACCCCAAAGAAATGGGCGACGAAGCGATTTTGGCAAGACTGGAACAAATACGCAACAAGGCGTTGACCGTCGATGGCGTTTTGGACGCAATCGCGACGGTTTCGTACAGAGCGTTCAGAAAAGTGTTTATCTCTGCGCATCGCGACCTCGATCAAACGGTTATGTGGACGAACGGCGCGATTATGGCAATGGCGGCAAGAGGCGAGGAAGTCAAGGACGCATACAAAGGTTTCTCTACCCTCGGCGGCGCGGAACTTCTCGACAAAATGGAAGGATACGCGGTGCAAGTTGCAAACGAGGCGGTCGAACTTCTAAAAAGCGAGCCGATGATCCCCGGCGAATACGAGTGCATTTGCGACCCCGACACGACGGGTATGATCGTTCACGAGGCGTTCGGACACGGAGTGGAAATGGATATGTTCGTCAAAGACAGAGCGCTTGCGTCGAGTTTTATCGATCAAAGAGTTGCGAGCGACCTCGTGACTATGCACGACGGAAACGCTGTTGACGACACGGCAACTTGCTGGTTCGACGACGAAGGCACGCTCACGGGCGACACCGTCGTTATCTCGAACGGATTTTTGAAACGCGGTATGTGCGACGCGCTGTCGGCGAGCAGACTCGGCGTAAAGCCGACGGGCAACGGCAGACGCGAAAGTTACGAGCGCAAAGTGTACACGCGTATGACAAACACCTATTTCGAGGGCGCAAAGGAAGGCGTTACCCCCGAAGATATGATTGCTTCCGTCAAATACGGATTCTTGCTCGAATCGCCGTCAAGCGGTATGGAAGACCCGAAAAACTGGGGTATTCAATGTATGGTTACGAGAGCAAGAGAGATAAAAGACGGCAAACTCACGGGCAAAGTGTTCTCTCCCATCGTGCTTACGGGCTACGTTCCCGACCTTCTCAAATCGGTGAGTATGATGAGTTCGAGCCTCGTGACTTGCGGAAGCGGATTCTGCGGCAAGGGTTACAAGGAATGGGTCAAAGTGTCCGACGGCGGTCCGTATATGAAAGCGCGCATTAGACTTGGTTGAGAGGTGACGTTATGATAGACAACATCAAAAAGGCATTATCCGAACTTAATATAACTCGTTGGCGTATCAACGAGGTCAAAGAGGAATCGGCGGAACTGTTTTTCGTCAAGCATACTCTTGACACAAGACGTATCAAAGACACGCATAAATGCACCGTCACGGTGTACAGAGAGGGCGAAAAGGACGGCAAGAAACTTGTCGGCAACACCAACGCGAACATAATTGCTTCTATGACGTACGACGAGGTGAAAGACGCAATCGAGGGCGCGTACTACGCCGCGCAATTTGCGATGAATCCTTATTTCGCACCGCCCGCAAAAGTCGTGTCCGACACGATTTACAAGCACAACGAACTCGCAACCGCACCGCTTGCGGAAAGTGCCGGTAAAATGGCGGCGGCAGTGTTCTCGCAAGACACCAACGAGCACGCATACATCAATTCTACCGAGGTGTTCTGCCACAAGACCTTCACTCGCATTATGACGTCGGAAGGCACGGACGTTTCTTTCACCGACGCGGTTTGCAAAGGCGATTACGTCGTGCAATGCAAGAGCCCCGAAGACGTGGAACTCATCAATCAATTCGAGTACGACGACGTAAATACGGACGCACTCAAAAAAGGCGTAAAAGAATATCTCGACTTCGTATACGACAGGGCTTTGGCGCAGAGAGTGCTTAAGAGCGGCAAATACGACGTTATTCTGAGCGGCAAAAACCTTGCGGAAGTGCTGTCTTACTACGAAGAAAAATCGGCGGCGGATATGATTTACCCGGGTTATTCTTCTTGGAAAACGGGCGACGGCGTGCAAGGCGACGTCAAGGGCGACGCTCTCGACCTCACTATGGTTGCGACGAGACCTTTCAGCGGCGACGGCATAAAAATGCAAGACCTCACGGTCGTGAAAGACGGCAAACTTTCGGCAATACACGGAAGCACCCCCTTCTGCCGCTATCTCGGAATCGAACCGACGGGCGCATACGAAAAAGCAAAGTGCGACAATCTCGGCAGCGTATCCTTCGAGGATATGAAGAAAAAGCCTTGTCTTTGGGCGGTCGCGTTTTCCGACTTCCAAATGGACACGTTCTCGGGTCACTTCGGCGGCGAAATCCGTCTTGCCTACCTCATCGAAGACGGCAAAGTCACACCCGTTACGGGCGGCTCGATAAACGGCAACCTCATCGAAGCGCAACAGAATATGACGTTCTCGACGGAAAGATTCTCGTCCGCAAATTACGAAGGACCTTATGCGGTCAAGTTTACGGATATAGCGGTCGCAGGCACGGCTGACTGAGCAAGGCAAAAAAACAATACCTATATATCGACACGAACGATAAACTCGCCTAAAAAACACCAAACAAATCCTCGCAAATAAGCGCGAGGATTTGTTTTCGTTTGTGTTTGATATTTTACACTTTGTCCATTACACCGATATTCCATAAATACGCGCGCCTAAATACTCGCGCCACGGACGCGTACGATGTGAACAAAAATCCGATTTCACAGCTTAGCCTTTACAAAAGGAAGATTGAAAAATTTGTCGAAAAATTATATCAAAATAATTGACATAGCCTTTGCAAATATATATAATCGATTTTGATAAATAAGTTTAGTTTTGCTAAACTTTTTGTTAAAAAATGCAAAACTTGCTAAACTCGCGGTCGATTTTGCCTAAACTAAGCCGAAAGTTTAGTCAGCCTAAACGGAACGCACGCTTCGTGTACCGTTTTCGCTTTTAAGGGAACTTATGGAACTTGGCACGAAAATCAAAAGACTGAGGCTTCAAAACAACCTCACGCAAGAGGAACTCGCCGACAGATGCGAATTGACCAAAGGTTATATTTCGCAACTCGAAAACGAACTCACTTCCCCGTCTATCACAACTTTGGAAGATATACTCAATGCGCTCGGAACAACGTTTGCGGAATTTTTCAAGGACGAAAAGGAAGAAAAGGTTGTTTTCACCGAAGCAGAGTTTATCGAAAAGGTTGTGGACACGCACAAAATCGAATGGCTTGTCCCCAACGCGCAGAAAAACGAGATGGAGCCCATAAGAGTGACCATAGAGCCGCACACGAATCTCGAAGAAGACGTTCCCCACGAGGGCGAGGAATTCGGATACGTTATATCGGGCAGAGTATGGCTTCACATCGGGCAGGCGGCGTACTGCGTGAAAAAGGGCGAAGTGTTTTACTTCACTTCCTCGAAGCCGCACCGTCTTGAAAATCGCACGAACGAAAAAGCGGTCGTATTGTGGGTTGCGTCCCCGCCGACCTTTTAATAAAACTATATCGCCGCCGCGCAAAAATCGTCGCTGAGGCAACGGCAACACGCAGATTTGCGTATCACCGAGAGCCTTCCTCGATTTATTGCGCTTCTACCGCACGGAGAATCTTTGCTATCAAAACAAGACTGATAAGCAACCAAGCCGCAGTTTCGCAAGATTATCTGTTTGGTGAGAGCGTGCTTCGCACGCAAGCGGACTATTGAATATTCCGCAACCCTCGCACTGCGAGGACATCGCACGAGCAAAGCGAGTATTTCACCGTTGCACAGCAACGATATCACTGCGGCATTGCCGCAATATAACTGCACCATAGGTGCAATTACAAGGGGTCTACCTATGACAAACAAAACACCTGTTGACAACATCATTGAACTTCGCAACGTCTACAAAGAGTACGACGGCAAACAAGTGGTCAAAAACGCCAGCCTTACAATCAAGCGCGGCGAATTTGTCACTTTGCTCGGTCCGAGCGGCTGCGGCAAAACCACGACCCTTCGTATGATTGCCGGCTTTGAAATGCCCACGAGCGGCAAAATCATTTTCAACGGCAAGGATATCACGGACACTCCGCCCCACCTTCGCCCTGTAAATACCGTATTCCAAAAATACGCGCTTTTCCCGCATTTGAACGTCTTTAACAACATCGCGTTCGGGCTTAAACTCAAAGTTATTCCCAACGGCACGAAAACCAACAAGAAAGGCGAAACAATCCAACTTTTCAGAAAGTACACTAAAGCGGAAATCAAAGAGAAAGTGAACAACGCTCTCAAAATGGTTGACCTCGAAGATTACGGACACAGAAACGTATCCTCGCTCAGCGGCGGACAACAACAACGCGTCGCAATCGCGCGCGCACTCGTCAACGAACCCGAAGTGTTGCTTCTCGACGAGCCTTTGGGCGCGCTCGACCTCAAAATGCGCAAGGATATGCAACTCGAACTTATGGATATGCACAAAAGACTTGGCATAACCTTCATATACGTCACGCACGATCAGGAAGAAGCGCTCACGATGTCCGACAAAATCGTGGTTATGCGTCTTGGCGAGATTCAGCAAATCGCTTCCCCCGAAAAAGTTTACGACGAGCCTGCAAACGCGTTCGTCGCGGACTTTATCGGCGAAAGCACCATTCTTTCGGGAACTATGCTCGAAGACTGCAAGGTCGAGTTCTGCGACACCGTTTTCGAGTGCGTGGACAAGGGATTCAAACACAACGAACCCATCGACGTTATCATTCGTCCCGAAGACGTAAAAATCAAAAAGGTCGACGACAAGCGCACCATACTCACGGCAGAAGTCATCTCGTCCGTGTTCAAGGGCGACCACTATCAAATCACGCTGCTTGCCAACGGCAACGAAATCGTGGCGCACGACACAGACACTTACGACGTGGGCGAAACGGTGGGAATCTACATCAAACCGTTTGACCTTCACATTATGCACAAAACCCGCATTATCAACGAAATCGACACCTATATCACGGGCGAAAACCTCGTCGAGATTTGCGGAACGGACTTCGAGTGCAAAACCGACCTTCCGGTCGAAACGCCCGTCAAGGTGTACATCGACTTCGACGACGTGGAAATCACCGACGACGAGGAAGACGGACAAATCGGCGCAACCGTGCTTTCGTCCATATACAAGGGCAGTTACTATCAAGCCATCCTCTCGACGGACGACCACTACATCTTCTTTGCGGACACCGACGACGATTGGCTCAAAGGCGACCGCGTAGGCATCAAGATTGCGCCCGAAAAGATCGTCATAGAGCAACGCAACGAGGAAGAAAAGGCAGTCGAAAACGTCGTCAAGGACGAAACCCTCACCAAAGAGGAACAAGAAGCAATCGAGCAGGCGCGCCTCACCGAACCCGAAAAATTCGACGCGGTTGAGGAAATCATAATCGAAGCCGGACAGCAAGAAACCGAGCAATCGAGCGACGAAAAGGAGGATAAAGAGTGAAAAACACCTCTCGCAAAAAGTTCAGATTGACGAAAAAGGTGTTTTCTATTCCCTACATCCTTTTCCTGTTGCTGTTCGTGGTGACGCCGCTCGTGCTTATTCTCGTAAACGCGTTCCTCGACAGCGACAACAATCTGACTCTTGAAAACTTCAAGATATTCTTTACGTCAAAATCAAGTCTCGTGGTGCTTGGCAACTCACTGCTCGTAGGCGTGATAACGACGGTATTGTGCCTCGTTATAGGCTATCCCGTCGCCTACTTCCTCTCGAAAATGCCGAGCGGACGCATAATCGTGCTTTTGTATGTCATTCCTATGGGCGTAAACTTCCTAATCCGCACGCTCGCGACGAAGGCAATCTTCATTGCGCTCGGCGTGGAACTCGGAATGGGTACGGTGCTTTTCGGTATGGTGTACAACTATCTGCCGTTTATGATTCTTCCCTTGCACACCACCATTTCGGGCATAGACAAGAGTTATATCGAAGCGGCGCAGGACTTGGGCGCGGACAAAGCGACCGTCTTTTTGAAAACCACGCTTCCCCTCTCTATGAGCGGCATATTCAGCGGAATCACGATGGTGTTTATCCCCACTATTTCGACGTACGCAATCTCGCAACTGCTCTCGAACGGGAAAATATTCCTTTTCGGCGATTCGATACAACTGAGTTTCGAGCAAGGTATGTACGGCGTCGGCTCGATAATGAGCCTCGTTATGCTCGTATTCGTTCTTATATCCAACTTCGTTATGAACAAATTTAATCACAACAGCAACGCTGTGAGGAGGTCGCTATGGTAAAAGAAAAGATTATAGGCTTTTTTGAAAAGTTCTATCTTTTGATTATCCTCGCGATACTGTACGCGCCGATAATCCTTCTCATCGTGTACTCGTTTTCCAACAGTTCCAACTTCAATTTCGACAACGGATTCAGTTTCGAGGCGTACGTTTCGATATTCAAATCCGACAAATCGCCGGAACTTTGGAGCGCAATCGCAAACACGTTTATCATCGCGAGCATATCTTCCGTCGTGGCGACGATTATGGGTACGTTCGCCTCTATCGGCATCTTCAACCTCGGCAAGCGCGCAAGACGTATCGTTGAAAACGTCAACCAGTTCCCCATCATCAACAGCGAAATCGTTATGGCGGTTTCCATGATGGTGTTCTTCATCACGTTCGCTTTCCCCGAAGGATATTTGCGACTCATCATCGCGCACATAGCGTTCTGCACACCCTACGTTGTTCTGAGCGTGCTTCCCAAACTCGAATCCATGGACCCCAACATTTACGAAGCGGCTCTCGACCTCGGCGCAAATCCGTTTAAGGCTCTCGTCAAAGTTATGATTCCCATCATAACCCCCGGCATCGTCAGCGGATTCGTTATGGCGTTCATAATGTCTATGGACGACTTCATCATCACCCAAATCAACAAGGGTGCGGCAACCGGTATCAACACCCTGTCCACCTACATTTATTCGGACGCGCGCGTGCAAGGTCTCGAGCCGTTCTGGTACGCGATATTCTCGATTATATTCGTAATCGTTCTTGCCGGCGTGCTTTCGATAAACCTCTTTAAAATCTCGCGCGAGAAGAAAAAGAACAAGGAGGCGAACGTATGAAAAAACGCATTGCAACCTTGATTGTACTCGTCCTCGCTTTAAGTGCGATTCTGCTTCCCGTCCTCACCGCCTGCAACAACGGCACAAAGGGCGAAAGCGGCGGTGACAAACTCGTCATCTACAACTGGGAAGACTATATCGACGCGGAAATCGACGCGGAAACGGGCAAGACTTTGCTCGACGAATTTGCCGACTACTACAAAGAAAAAACGGGGCGCGCGCTTTCCGTCACCTACACCACTTTCGACACCAACGAAACGATGATGACAAAGGTTCTTAAAGGCGACGCAAAAGTCGATTTGATTTGTCCGAGCGAATACGCAATCGAAAAATTGCTCACGGCAAACTGTCTTCTCAACCACAACGACATAAAAGCGGAAATTCAGAACGATTTGACCAAATACGGCATTTCACTTGACAATATGAGCAGTTTAAGGTCGGGTTGGGGCAACATCGACTCCCAAGTTATGGACAAAATCGAGAGTATGTTCGGCAACGTCAAGGCGCAAGACGGTGCTATCCGCAATATGACAGAATATATGGTTCCCTATATGTACGGCACGCTCGGAATACTCTACAACACGTCCGTCGTCAGCCTCGAGGAACTCGAACAATACGGCTGGGGCGTGCTTTGGAACGTTCAGAAAAACGAGAAACTCGAAAACAAAATCCTTATGAAAGACAGCGTTCGCGACACCTACGCCGCAGCAATCTTTTATATGTACGAATACAACCTTCTTCCCGAAAAATACAAGTCCTATTCCGTGCAAGAACTCATCAACTGCACCGACGACGAAATGGTTGCGGCAGCGGAAAAAGTGCTTACCGAGCAGCGCGAACACATATCGGGATACGAAGTCGACTTCGGCAAGGACGATATGATAAACGAAATCGTTTACGCCGACTTTGCGTGGAGCGGCGACGCGCTTTGGGCAATCGAGGAAGGCGGCTACGACGAGGAAACCGACACCTACCAACTCGGCTACTACGTCCCCGACGTCGCAAGCAACATTTGGTACGACGGCTGGTGTATACCCACTTCCGTCAACAACAAACTCGCCGCAATGATGTTTATCGACTACATGTGCAATCCTATGAGTTCGGTGCGCAACTCGGTTGCAATCGGCTACACTTCTGCAACCGACAAGGCGTTGCTTCAAGCAGACGCAGACGTTTGCTCATACCTCGAAGATTGCGAATACGACGTCGAAGAATACTTTGCCGACGAGGGTCGCTACCCCGTCATCAACGAAACTTTGGGCGTTATGCGCGACTTCGGAAAGCGTAACGACGTCGTGGTCAATATGTGGCAAAGGGCAAAATCTGGCGACGGCGTGGACGTAAATCTTTGGTACGTCATTTTGGCGATAGTCGGCGTAATCGCGGTTGTCGCCGGCGTATACTTCATAGTTCAGGCAATTAAACTTAGACCGATTAAGACAAAGAAAATTAATGATTAGTTAGTAATTAATAATTAATAATTAATAATTTCGGGCGGGGTTTCACCCCACACCCCAAAACATCTTAATCAATATAAAACCACATAATTCCCCGAAAATCTTGACATTGAGATTTTCGGGGAATATTTTAATAATAACAACCGAGAGAGAATATAAACTATGAAATTCATTCGCAAACTGCTTATAAAGGAATATCAGGACACAAAAAATCCGAAAGTGCGCTTTCGTTACGGACTTGTCGCAGGCATTTTCGGCATAATATCAAACGCCTTGCTTTGCGTGTTCAAACTTATCGTCGGTATCATCGGCAACAGCATAACAATCGTTGCGGACGCAATCAACAACTTGTCGGATGCAGGAAGCAGCATCGTTACGCTCGTAGGATTCAAACTATCCGCAACGCCGCCCGACAATGATCACCCGTTCGGACACGCAAGGTACGAATACATAACCTCTCTGCTCGTGTCGGTCACGGTGCTTTTTATCGGCATACTGCTTTTGAAATCGTCCATTGAAAAATGCATAACCCCCGAAGCGGTGAGCGTAAACGTGTACACGTACGTCGTTTTGGGCGCGGCAATCGCTATGAAACTCGTGCAAATGCTCATATATCTCGACTTTTCAAAGGCGATAAACAGCGGCGCGCTCAAAGCCTCTGCGGCGGACAGCAGAAACGACGTACTCGCCACCGTTGCCGTCTTAATATCAACGATAGTCATCGACGTTGCCGGCGACAAAATCAGCCCGAAAGTGAGCGTGGACGGCATAATGGGTATCGCGGTGTCGGCGTTTATCATCGTGTCGAGCATACTTCTCGTAAAGGAATCAATATCCCCTATTCTCGGAGAAAAGCCGCCCAAGGAACTCGTTGACAAAATCACGGCAAAAATACTTTCCTACGACGGCGTTATAGGCGTTCACGACCTCGTCGTGCACAGTTACGGCGAGAATCATTGCTTCGTCGTTGCGCACGTCGAAGTGCCGCAGGACGTTGAAATAACCAAGAGCCACGACGTCATAGACAACATCGAACACGACTTTTGGAACGAAATGCACGTGAGAATCACCATACATATGGACCCCGTTGACACCAAAAACGAGAAACTTGCCGAACTCAAACTTCGCGCGCAAAACGCGCTTGCCAACCTCGACGAGGGACTTTCGTTGCACGATTTTCGAATCGTCAGCGGACAAACGCACACGAATATGCTTTTCGACGTCGTAATCCCCTACGACAGCAAACTTTCTCTCGACGACGTGAAAAACGCTATGAAACGAGAGTTTGCAAACGACCCCATAAAATACTTTTTCGTCATCGACGTTGACAGAAAGATGTCGTGACGCTTGCATACTGTCGCCAAAAATGCTAATATATCGGTGACAAAATACAGTTTCAACAGATTGCACGTCGCAATCGAACAAACGAGGTAACAATGATAACAAGTGGACAACGCGCAAAACTTCGCAGTATGGCGCAAACGATAAATCCAATCTTCCAAATCGGCAAAAACGGCGTGGGCGACAACCAAGTCAAAGACATTTGTCTTGCGCTCGAACTTCACGAACTTGTCAAAATATCCGTCCTTCGCAACGCAGAGGCAAACGCCAAAGACGTTTTGGACGAGGTATGCCAAAAGACCGGCGCAGAACCCGTAACGGCAATCGGCAACAAAATCGTGATATACAAGCGCAGCACCCGCGACGACGTGGAACACATCGATTTGAATTAATAATTAATAATTAATAATTAATAATTTTGGGTGGGCTCTGCCCACACCCGAAATGAAAACTAATTCGAAGCGTACTTATTAACGGTATCTGCTCATTCGCAGACGAAATTGGAATCGCAGGGCGATGACCGTAGCGAGCGTCGAGCTTGATGATTAGTACGAGAATGCGTGGCATTCTGTTGCGAAGCCGCCACGCAGACGAAGTGGCACGGCTTTCAGCCGATTTGTATTGCCAACAGCCCGTCTGCCGTTCGTTGCTCGCAACGAACTAGCGATTGCTACGAAGTCAATCGCGTCAGTGTTGTCCCCCCGCTACGCGGTCGCCGTGGGTTCCCTCAAAGTATGCAGAGGGGGAACGGCGATATGGGCGCGACGCGTTAAACAACACATCCTGTGAATGTGTTGTAGCCAAAGCGAACGAGGCGGATTGCCTCGCAAACGCCGAAGTCCAAACACCTGAGGAAAGGGGAAAATCAATTTAAGGAATATAAAACACACTCTTTGTTCAGCGCACACTTGCGTGTTGCCGTTGCCTCAGAGTAGATTTTTGCTTATGGATTACGAAAAAATTCGTCTCACCCCTATTGACGAAGTAAAGGGTGCAGAGCCGAAAAACGAAGCCGAAAAGGCGGCGCGAGAAGAACTCAAACGCCACCGCAACGAAACTCAAAGATACAAACAAAAGTACTTTGAGTATTACGACGATGTCAAAATCAATCACCGTGAAGACTGGTGATTCTCCTATGCGCCCGTTAGAATCCATCAAAAAACGCACCACACGGTGCGTTTTTCAATTAGACAATCCAGTCTACGATTATTTGGGATAATTGTTCATTCTCTTTATCGTTTCTATCGTGGTAACTTATTAGATTTTTGTATATGGGAAGTATTTTGACTTTATCAATATCTATTTTCCCAACAACATCGCGATGGAAATACTCGAATACGCGCTTCCCTTTTGCGGCGCGCGAACAGCAAACGAGGCAGTCAACCTCTTCGAAAATTATTGATTTCATAACTTTTTCAACTTCCGGCACAATATCACCGAACGTAATAACTGCAATTTTTTTTCCGTCTTTTTGCAAAACGACAAATCCGCCTACCGTGCATTCGCCTTTCGCGTTTAATTTTTTCCAGAAATCGCCATTGTTTGACGAAACAACGGTATAACCTTGCTCTATCAACTTGCATATAACCAAGTTTGTAGAAGTTGTCTTTCCGCAGTTTCCCCATCCTGCAACAATAACCATTTTATCCATAAATAAAACCGCCTTAATAATTATTTCCTTATAGTTGGATATAATCCGTTTGCTATGTCGATATTGTCCAAATTCCAAATTGTTTCGTCAAATCCGAGCATAGACTTAAACAAATTCTTGTTGATTAAACTTGCATCATCGAATGTTGCTTGTGTTCCCGATGACGAGTAGTAAGTATAAACACCGTTTGCATTAGGATATAAAACAATACTCGAAGAAATATCGCCTAAATCATAAGTTCCGACTTCCGAACCTGCATCGATACATCTCACGCTCTGAGAAGCACCCCACGCTTGCGTTTTTCCTGTATTTATTGAATCGGTTACGCAATCGACATAAGACCAAGCATTATTCGTTTTTGAATGAATCTCGGATTTTGAAACGGTTATATTATTGTAATAGACATCCGACTTTTCCATTCGATATTCGCGCCTTGAAATAATACCGTTTGCTATATCCATCTCTAAATAATACTTATTTATACTTATTTGTCCATATACGACAATCGTAGCCTCTGGCGTATAACTATATGGAAGTACGTAAAGTATGCCCGCTGCATCCGAAACTTGATTTGCTGAACCCAAAACACGATAGCCGTTTATAAGCAAGGACGGATAATAATCGTTTGTATATTTCTCCTCACCAAATCCAGATTTTTGTTTCTTAACGCCTTGAATATTATATGCGCATAGCGATTTTGCTTTTGTGCCGGAATTTACAATAACAATATCGTTCAAATTTGCCGACAACTGTTCTTCCAAGTTATCCACTCTAAACGGATCTCTGCAAATACAGCCTATCAGCACCGAGCGCATTGCCGAGTTGAATGAATCGGAAATGCAAATATTATTAATCTCGGTTTCGGGTCTCATAATTCCGACCAAACCGCTCGCATACTGCTCGTTGCATTGCACGTTTTCAAAAGTCATATTGCATATTACACTGTTTTCATACATAGTTCTAAACAAACCGGAATACGACAAAATTTCCGCACCTGTGCTCAACGTAAAGTTCTTTAACGTATGTCCGCCGCCGTCAAACGTGCCTCGCAACGATTTGATATAATTAACACCCAACCCTTTGAAGTCCAAATCTTTTGTAATTATATATTTCCCGACAAGGTCTTTGCCTTGCAAATCCATAAATTCATAAATCGTGCTGATTTCGATATAATAAGCCGCCGTCAAATTTACAGATGCGCTCCAACGACATTTGTCCAAACTGTTGCCTTGCGCGTCCGTTACTTTTGTACTGCCGTTATACCAACCTTGGAAAGACTCGCCTTCTTTCAATGAAGAAGGGATAGGCAACGTATAATAATCGCCGATTGCAATCGTAACTCTATCGCTGTCTACCGCGCCGTATGCTTCGTCTACTGACAGATTCGCATATATATTCGTTTTGTTCCATTTTGCCGTGAGTTCTATATTTTCGCGAGTGTAGTTCCACGTTCCGCTTTGAGGGATTGCCGTATCAAAATAATACCATCCCGCAAATGTTTGATATTCTTTTGACGGTGTAGGAAGCGTATAATTCTTTCCATACTCGACCGTAATTGAAACAGGCGCAACAACTCCGCCGTCTGCGTTAAGACTGATTTGTGCTTTATCTGCTTCTTTCCAAATCGCTTTCAAAGTGCAATCGGCAAAGAAAACATATGTATTTATATCAATGGTAGACCCGTTGAGTTCCCACGCAACGAAATCATATCCGTTTTTTGTCGGCGTTTTAATACTTGCAAATGTTCCGAACGGAACGATAACGCTATTTTGTTCAGAACTACCGCCGTTTACGTCGAGTGCGATTGTAACGCTATGCAAATATCCCGCAGCCAAATCTTTAAGCCATTCTTGTTCCGATTTTGTATATGACGGGTTATATTTTTTGTACAATTCGTATGCGGATAAACCTGCATCTCCGTCTATGCCCTTGTCACCTTTATCCCCCTTGTCACCTTTATCCCCTTTGTCACCTTTATCACCTTTATTGCCTTTCAATCCTTGCGCTTTTTGTTTTGTATCAACGCCGTCAATAAACCAGTTGCCGTTTGTACCGATAGTAATAATGGGGGTATGTCCGTCATTGCCCTTTTCACCTTGAATACCCTGTTCGCCTTGCGCACCGTTCGTTACTGTAAAAATAGATGTCGAATTGTCTGTGTACGTTATTGTATAAGTATCAACATTGCCGCTCGAAGACGTTTTCAGAATCGAAACAATGCCCCTTCCATTGTCACCCTTGTCACCTTTCTCACCTTGTATACCCTGTTCGCCTTGCAAGCCTTTTGCAGAGAAATTCGTATCTATTCCGTCTATAAACCAGTTTCCATTTGCGCCAATCGTAATAATAGGGGTATGTCCGTCATCACCTTTTACGCCTTGTATACCTTGCTCGCCTTGTGCACCGTTCGTTACTGTAAAAATTGACGTCGAATCGTCTGTATACGTTATTGTATAAGTATCAACATTGCCATTTGAAGACGTTCTTTCAATGGACATTATGCCAATTCCGTTATCGCCCTTTACACCTTGAATACCCTGTTCACCTTTTTCGCCTGTCGTACCGCAAGCGACCAAACTAATTAGACAAATAAAAACTGTCATAACCGCTAAAACTGTTGCAACATAACTCTTTTTCATAAAACACCCCAGATTATTTTGTACACTCACATTAATTGATCAAAAATGTTCATCAATTAATGTAATTGATGAACAAACGACTTATTTTTGTACATAAAAATTGTAGCATATGGACAATAATCGAACAAAAATACCGAGATTATTGACATTCAATACCAAAATATTTATAATTAGTGCATAAATTACATTATTTTATGCACATATCAAAGCAGTTTTCCAAGTCGATTCATCATTGCCGATTTGTGTTCCAACAGAGAATGAGCATAGCGATTGAGCGTAACAACGGGGTTCTTGTGTCCGAGAATTTCCGATAGTGATTTCACGTCCATTCCGCACTCTAATGCGCGAGTTGCGAAAGTATGTCGAAGCGAATGAAACCCTTTATGCGGAATATTCAGTTTTTTCAACAATAGTTCAAACGAACGTTGATACGAGCGCACACAAACAGGTTTGCCGTTTTGAGAAACTACAAAATCAGAACGATCATTTTTCTTCATACCTTTTATCAACGGAATCAGTTGTTTCGGAATAGGAATAATGCGCCGAGAACTTTCGGTTTTAGGGTTGTCGAACACTATGCCGTCTTTTGAATCGTGGCAAGAACAGCACACTTCGATAAGACCTTTTTGCAAGTCTACGTTGCGCCACTTCAACGCAATCAATTCGCCTATGCGCAACCCCGTATACAAACACAAAACCACACCGAGCATTTTGGATTTTTTGCCGTTCAACACCGCAAATTCAATTTTCTTTTGTTCTGCAAGAGTAAAACATTCCACTTTTCGTTCAACTGTTTTCGGTCGTTTAATCATATTTGCCGCATAATCATCCGCATACCCCAGCATATGCGCTGTCTTCAACGAGTTTTGAACAACGGAAATTACGGCGTTTACGGTGTTCGGTGCAAGTCCTTGCCCTGTCTTTAAGTTGCCGTGTGCAAGCAATTCCGAAACGTATTGTTGCAATACGAGCGGCGAAAGGTCGTTTACTTCTTTGTTTCCTAAAAACGGAATAACGTGATTCACGATGATTTGACGATAACGCTGACACGTTCTGATTTTGTTTGACGGCCCGACATAATTGTCGAGCCATATATAAAGCCATTCTGAATATTTCATACTGCCCTCCGTGTTAAAATATTACACGAGGGTTTTCTCAAACAAAAATAATTATGTCAAAAAGAAAAACGCACCGTGCGGTGCGTTTTTCTTTGCTATTCTACTAATTTGTTTATTATCTTATGCGTTTTTCCGTTTATGCTGCAATCACTCGGTGACGTTTTCGCTGTCCGTTTCAACGGCGGCAAGCGCGTCGTCGGTTGCTTCCTGCTCGGATTCGAGAACTTCCGTAGCGTGTTCTTCATCGCAATCTACGAGCGACTGAGGCAAGTTCGGCTCGCGGATATACACTTCTTCGGGAAGATGCTTGTTCCACTTTATCGTGAAGAAGAACGCTGCCGAGAGGATTGTTCCGACCGCCCAACCTATCGGCCAAGACCACCATATACCCGTCGGGCCCATCGGCTTGTATAAGAATGCGGATATAACGACGCGAAGAATGAGGTCGGAAAAGGTGGTTATCATAAATCTTCCCATCTTTCCGCCGCCGCGAAGCACGCCGTCGGCAATGATTTTGACCGCGACCATAAAGTAGAACGGCGACACGATACGCAAGAACTGCAACCCGACTTGTATAGACTCGCTTCCGCCGTCTTTGAGGAATATGAGAAGAAGCGGCTTGCCGGCGAGCATATAAAGAAGCACGATAGGCACGCACAGAATCCAAACGAAAATCAAACCCGACATAAACCCGGGGCGAATACGCTCAGGCTTGTTTGCGCCGAGATTCTGGCTCGTGTAGTTTGAAATACCGTTGCCGAGCGTGGTGAACGACGTTACGACGAGGTTGTTGAGTTTTATGCTTGCCGAGTAGCCTGCCATAACCACCGTGCCGAACGAGTTGACCATACTTTGAATGATGATGTTGCCCACAGAAATGAAACTTTGTTGGAAGATACTCGGAACGGCAATCACCGCCGTATCGCGCAGAATACGCCAAGAAAAGACTTTGATTTTGCCTTCGGTTTTGACCTTCTTGAGTTGAACCAAAACGAACGCGACGGCAAGAACACAACTTACGCCTTGACAAAGGAACGTCGCCCACGCAACGCCCGCAACGCCCATTTTGAAAGTCGCGACGAACAGAATATCCATACCGATATTTGCAAGCGACGAGCAAGCAAGGAATATAAACGGCGTGCGGCTGTCCCCCATTGCCGAGAAAATACCCGTTGCAATGTTGTAGAAAAACACAAACGGCAAGCCCCAAACGTAGATGTCGAGATAGAGTTTGGAATCCGCCATAATCTCGCTTGGCGTGCGGATAAGTTTCAAAAGTCCCTCGCTGAGCGTAAGGCCGAGAATCATAAGAATCGCGCACAAAACGCCGCCCGAAATCCAAGTGGTAAACACGGCGGTTTTCATATCGTTGAACTTTCTTGCACCGAAAAACTTTGAAACGATAACCGAGCAACCGATGTTGCAACCGAAAGCGAAAGCAATGAAAATGAGAGTTATCTCGTAACTGTTACCGACGGCGGCGAGCGCGTTGTCGCCGATAAATTTTCCCGCTACGAAACTGTCTGCGAGATTGTAAAGTTGTTGAAAAATTATGCTGCCGAAAAGGGGCAAGCAAAACTTCCAAATCACGCTCATAGGTTTGCCGACGGTCAAATCTTTTTGCATACGATGCTTTCTTCCTTCTTGTTTATTGCGTCCATATTTTAAAATTTGTTTTTTGCAATGTCAAATAAATATAATATAAAAAATAATGTCGATACAATATGTCGGATTTGCATAGTTTTCTTCGTTTTCGTCTTTTCGGATTCCGTCTTTGAAAACTCAAAACAAAATCCGCCGACAAATCGCTTTATCGACGGATTTTGTGTTTTATCCTTTACAAACGGTATTGTAAACTGCGCTTTGTTACAACAAGATGCAAATCACGCCGCCTTTGCCCTCGTTGACGATACGTCCCAAAGTCTTGCGAAGTTTCTGCTCTGCGTCGGTTGGTACGGTTTGCAATTTATTGTTGATTCCGTCCGCGACGAGCGTCGAGAGCGACCTTCCGAAAATGTTGGTGTTCATAATCGCTTGCTTGTCGCTTTCAAAATCTTGAAGCATACCTTCGACCATATCTTTGCTCTGTTGCTCGCTTCCGATGATGGGACTTACTTCGGTTTCGACGTCCACTTTCATTATGTGAAGTGACGGTGCTTTTGCCGAGAGTTTCACGCCGTATTGCTGACCTTGTCGCAAGATTTCGGGTTCTTTGAGTTCGATTTCGTCGAGAGTGGGCGCGACAATTCCGTAACCGAGCGTTTCCACCTGTTCCATTGCGGATTGAATTTTTTGTATCTTTTCTCTGTCCTTGCAAAGCGTTTTGAGTTCGCAAAGCAAGTCGAAATCGTCCTTGACGTCTATACCGCATTGCTCGCTTGCAACCTTAAAGAACACGTCGTCGCCCGTTGCCATCTTCACTTGCACTCTGCCCTTTCCTGCGTCGAGGCTGATTGCGGACGGTTGTTTCCAGAACTCTGCGTTCTCGAAGTACGCGTCGATTTTGTCGTAGTCGCGCATCTTGTCGATGTCGCCGAGCATATTTTTCACTCTGTCCACGATTTCGCGCACCACGTCGCAATCCATAGGCAACGCCTGCACCCAGCGCGGCAAATCGAAGTCTATGGTTTTGACGGAAAATTCGAGCAATATCGTTTCGAGAATCTCGCTGATGTCGTTCTCGTCGAGGGTCAACGCGTTTTTGACGATAACTGGCGCGTCGTACTTCTTTTCGAGTTCGTCTTTGAGGTCAAGCGCGCTTTGAGCGTTGACGTCGGCAACGTTGAGGACGATGACGAACGGTTTTTTGCACTCTTTTAGTTCGGATATGACTCTTTCCTCTGCTTTGACGTAGTCTTGCCTCGATATCGAGCCGAAACTACCGTCGGTGGTGACGGCAAGCGCAATCGTGCTATGCTCTTTTATAACCTTTTGCGTGCCGATTTCGGCGGCTTTTGAAAAAGGCATATCCTCGCTCGACCACGGCGTCGAAACCATACGTTCTTTGCCGTCTTCTTCCGCGCCGAGCGCGCCGTCCACGAGATAGCCCACGCAATCTATAAGGCGCATATTGACGGCGATATTCTCGCCCACCGACACTCTTACCGCCTCGTTGGGGACGAATCTCGGTTGCGTTGTCATAATGGTTTTTCCGTCAGCAGACTGCGGAATTTCGTCGATTGCGCGCGAGCGGTCGTCCGGATTTGCGATGCCGTCGATGACGAATTGTTGCATCACTTGTTTGATAAGCGTAGACTTGCCGGTACGCACAGGGCCCACGACACCGACGTAAATATCGCCGCCGGTTCGTGAGGCAATATCGCGATAAAGGTCAAATTTATCCATAAACTCCTCCGATTCTGTTTGCTAAACTCTATGACGGCGGTATGGGTAATATGCAAAAAAAATTTCGTTTTTGAAAAAGATTTTAGGTAAAATTATTTCCAAAAAATAAAGTTCCCCCCCTTCCTCACGTGGTTGTTCTTCCTCTACAAAAGTTCGACGACGTGAACTCTAAAATAAAGCATCCCCCTTCCTCACGTGTTTGGACTTCGGCGTTTGCGAGGCAATCCGCCTCGTTCGCTTTGGCTACAACACATTCACCGGATGTGTTGTTTAACGCGTCGCGCCCTACCGCCGTTCCCCCTCTGCATACTTTGAGGGAACCCACGACGTCCGCTCCGCGTGGGGCAACACTGACGCGATTGACTTCGTAACAATCGCTAGTTCGTTGCGAGCAACGAACAGCAGACGGGCTGTTGGCAATACAAATCGGCTGAAAGCCGTGCCACTGCGCTTTGTGCGCCAGCTTCGCACCCAAACGGCGCAGTCGCTTGTACTTTTCCGTCAAGCTCGGCGTTCGCTTCCTCGCCGCCTTGCGGCTCGCGTTCCGTCTGCGAAGTCGCACATTCCGTTTACGAGTAGGCTTAGAATAAGTTTCGGATTAAGTTCCGCAATTATTAATTATTAATTATTAATTATTAATTAAAAAATCGCACTATCAAGTGCGATTTTTCAAACTCTTTTCCATAAGCGCAATCTTTATCGAACTTATCAGCACGTCGATTGCAAAATCCATTTCTTCGAGTGAGGGAACGCTCGGCGCGATACGGATGTTCGAGTCGTTGTCGTCTATTTTGTACGGGAACGTCGACCCTGCCGCCGTAAACTTTACGCCTGCCTCGTTTGCAAGTTCCACGACGCGCTTTGCCGCGCCCTTTACGTCGAGGGAAATGAAATAGCCCCCTCTCGGCTTTGACCACGTCACGTTTTGGTCGTCGGGGAACGCTTCTTCCATTCTCGCTCCGAAAAGGTCGAACTTCGGACGAAGAATCGCCGCGTGTTGCGCCATAATCTTCTTTATGTTGTCGACGTTTTTCAAAAACTCAACGTGCATAACCTGATTGACTTTGTTGGGGTTGATTCTCTTGAAAAAGAGGCGTTTGAGCATATCCTGCACGTTGTTTTGAGAGGACGCGAACACTGCTACGCCGCTGCCGGCAAACGTGATTTTTGCGGTTGAAGCGAAGCAGTATATCATATCGAGCGTGCCCGCTTTTCTCGCAATGTCGAAGATGTTTTTCAGTTTGTCGTCGGTGTCGTAGAGCGAGTGTACGCAATATGCGTTATCCCAGAAAACGCGAAAATCTTTCGCTTTTGGTTTGAGGTTCGCCATACGCTCGACCACTTTGTCCGAGAACACTATGCCCGTCGGATTCGAGTATTTCGGCACGCACCAAATGCCCTTTACGCTCTCGTCGTCGCGCACGAGTTGCTCGACGAGGTCCATATCCGGACCGTCCGAAAGCATAGGAACGGTTATCATATCTATGCCGAAATTTTCGCAAATGGCGAAATGTCTGTCGTAACCGGGCGCGGGGCAAATGAATTTGACTTTTTCGAGTTTGTTCCAAGGCGTAGACCCCAAAACGCCGAATTGCATTGCAAACTGCACCACGTTGTACATAATGTCGAGCGACGAGCCGTCAACGGCGATAACTTCGTCCGTTTTCACGCCCAAAAGTTCTCCGAAAAGTTCTCTTGCCTGCTTGACACCTGCGGGTTCGCCGTAGTTTCTCGCATCCACGCCGCTCATAAAGAAGTCGCACTTTGCGGCGTTTTCGAGCATAGGCATAGCGATGTCGAGTTGCTCTTTTGAAGGCTTGCCTCTCGTCATATCCACGCTTCTGTCGGCTTTTTGCAGTTTTTTGTAGGCTTTTTGCTCTTGTTTAAGCAGTTTTTCGAGTTCGTCTGCGGGCAATGAATTGTAATCCATAATACACCTCTACACTTGTACACTATACGTCGCGCGCGCTCAAAGAGTGCCGCAAGCGGCGCACGCTTTGCAGCCTTTTTTATCACGCGTAAGAATATATCACCGAATCACGTATTCGGCAATCGTTTTCGAGCAGTTTTTCGACGTTAAATTTTTTTAATCGAAAACACGCAAAATCGTCGTTTCGTCGCCGTTATTTGTCGCTTTCGCCGTTGGCTCTGACGAGCAAGCGGATAGGCGTTCCGGAAAAGTCGAAACTCTTGCGCAACGCGTTTTCGAGATAGCGTTTGTAACTGAAATGCATAATCGTCGGGTCATTGACTTTAAGCACAAAAGTCGGCGGCGCGACGGACACTTGCGTAACATAGAAAATTTTGAGTTTTTTGCCGAGATAGGACGGCGGTTCGCTTATGCGGATAGCGTCTCCCACGACCTCGTTGAGAAGTCCCGTCGGAATACGCTTTCTCGAATTTGCCACAACCTCTTTGCAAAGCGGAAGCAGATTGTCGAGTCGCTTGCCGCTGAGCGCGGATATATACACGGATTTGAAATAATCCATATACTTCAAATCCTCTTTGAGTTTCTTTTCGAATTCGTAAATGGTGTGGGTGTTTTTGTCCACCAAATCCCACTTGTTCATAACGATGACGGACGGTTTGCCTTCCTCGTGAACGAAGCCCGCGATTTTGACGTCCTGCTCGGTGAGTCCTTCGCTTGCGTCGCACACGACGAGCACCACGTCCGCTCTGCGCACGGCGAGCAAACTTCTCATAACCGAGTATCTTTCAAGGTCCTCGTTGACGACTTTTTTCTTGCGCATACCCGCCGTGTCGATGATGAGATACTTGTCGTCGCCCACGTCGAGTTCTGTGTCGATTGCGTCGCGAGTCGTGCCCGCAATGTCGCTGACGATACATCTGTCGTATCCCAAAAGCCTGTTGGTGATCGAACTCTTGCCCGCGTTCGGTTTTCCTACGATTGCGATTTTGATACGTTCGGGGTCTTCGTCCGCCATATGCTCGGGGATAACTTCGAGGATTGCGTCGAGCAAATCGCCGAGTCCCTTGCCTTGCTCTGCGCTGACCGCGTGAGGCTCGCCAAACCCCAGCGCATAAAAGTCGTATACGTTGCTCAAATCGTTGTTGTCGATTTTGTTTACCGCAAGAATTACGGGAAGTTTTGACTTTCTCAAAAACGAACAAACGAGGTTGTCGTCCGTCGTAAGTCCTGTTTTGCCGTCAACGACATACAAAATCGCGTTTGCCGTATCGACGGCGATTTCCACTTGCGTGCGGATATGCCCCCACATTTCGTCGTCGCTTTTAAGTTCGAGACCGCCCGTATCTATGAGCGTAAACGCTCTGCCGCACCACTCGCAATCCGCATAAATTCTGTCGCGAGTTACGCCCGGCGTGTCTTCGACGATAGAGATTCTACTGCCCGCAAGTCTGTTGAAAAGCGTCGATTTTCCGACGTTGGGTCTTCCTACGATAGCCACCAAAGGTTTCATATTATTTCACCGTTTCCGTATTTTATCTATGATTTTTGGCGTATTAAACGCCGTTTTTGTCGATTTTGCGAACTTTCGCCGCAAAACCCGATTTATCGTTTTTCGTTATTTGTTTTCAAAGTGTTCGACGATTTTTTGCGCCGTGTCGCTGCCACTGTGCGATATGACGATAATCGGAGCGCCGAGCGCGGCTTCCACTTCTTCGACGGTTTTGTTGTCGAGGAAAGTGTCGGTAAATTCGCGAAGCATATTGTCGGGAATCACGAATGCGTCCGACTTCACGCCGCCGAGTTGGTCGATTATATCACCCGCAGTCACAAGCCCCGCGACCGTCACGCTCGTGCCGAAAAAGTTGTTTACGATTGCGTGCACTTCCGCTTTCAGTCCGAGTTTTTCTTCGAGTTTCTTTGCGTACTCTTTGAGTATGGGCGCAAAAGATACGCCGGTTATGAGGTCTATTTTTTTGCCGAGATTCATAGTCGGGGCTTCCGAAAGGCTGTACTCGAAATTGTCTTTCCAGTCGGCGATAAGTCCCACGCCGTTTTCGATTTGGTCGAATGCACCGTAATACGAACTGCTCGGAACGTCTATGTTCGCCTTGACGTAATACTCGTCGCTGCACCAACAGAAATTGCCGCCGTATTCTTTGTTCAATCCCTCGACGAGTTTTATGGTATCTCTCGCATTCTGCTCGTCCACCGCTTTGAGTTTAGCAAGCGTTTCTCTGTGCCCCGTCATCCCCACGGGCACGACAGCAACCGTTTCCACGCCCTCGACCGAGTGCAATCCTCGTATGCTGTCCTCGAGCACTTTGCCGTCGTTCACTTCGGGAACGACAACGAGTTGCGTGTGCATTTTTATGCCGTTTGCACCGAGTCTGCGCATTTGGTCGGGCAACTTTCTGGTGTTCGGATTTTTGAGAATATACGTTCTTATATCGTCGTCCCACGCGTGTACGGAAATGTAAAGCGGACTGAGTTTCAATCGAATCACTCTTTCTATTTCTTCTTCCGTGACGTTGGTCATAGTGACATACGAGCCGCACATAAAACTGTAACGGTAATCGTCGTCCTTGACGTAGAGGCTGGGGCGCATATTTTTGGGAAGTTGGTCGACAAAACAGAAAATGCACTTGTTTTTGCACACGACGGGTTTCATGTCGATTGCGAATTCGAGTCCGAGCGACTGCCCTTCTTTTTTATGGACTTTTACGGTATGCTCTTTTCCGTCGCGCAAAATATCCACCGAAAATTTCTTTTCGTTGTCGTAGAAAAGGTAATCGAGTTCGTCGACCATTTTGTAGCCGCCGATACGCAGCACGTCGTCGCCGAGCCTGAATCCTTGTTTTTTTGCAATGTCGTTGAGTTTGATTATCTTTGGCATATCGAATCCTGTTTTCCGTTTATATCTATGCTGCGTTCTTGCTCTACGAGCGAGAACTATAACTTTAATTTAAGCTTCCCCCTTCCTCACGTGTTTCCCCCACCGCCGTTCCCCCTCTGCGCAAGTTTGAGGGAACCCACGGCGTCCGCTCTGCGTGGGGCAACACTCAGCACTCGCATAGATAAGGACATTTCTCTACTTGTGCCACTGCGCTTTGTGCGCCAGCTTCGCACCCAAACGGCGCAGTCGCTTGTACTATCCGTCAAGCTCGGCGTTCGCTTTCTCGCCGCCGTTGCGGCTCGCGTTCCGTCTTTGAAGTCGCACATTCCGTTTATAAGTTACACTGCTATATACGCAGTCAGGAAATTAGCAATATTTTCGAGCGAACTCATTTCCACCCATTTTTTGCCGTTCGAGGCGATTTTCTCGCCGACGTCCGACTGCAATAGTCTGTACAAAAGGCCCACCATGTCGAGGTCGTTTTTGGCAACGAGGCAAAGTTCGTGCGAGGCGAGATAGGATATGTCCGCTTGCTCGTGTTCGCCGCTCTTTGCAACTATGCTCGGCACGCCGAGTTTGAAGCACTTGTAGAGCGTTGCGGGGTCATACTGCGTGATTGCCACGTCGCATACGGGCAGACAATCGTCCGCTTGCTCGCCGTTTTGCAAAAACAAAACTTTGGTTTCGGGTGCTTTTACAGCCATAGACGACAAAGTCTGAAGCATACGCTCGTCTTTGACGTACACGGCGAGATTTGCGATTTCGCCTTGATCGAGAAGAAGCGAAAACACGTTTTCGAGTTGCCTTTTTTCCTGCACGTTGACGTATACGGTTTTGACTTTCGGAAGTCCTACCTCTTGCTTTTTGAGTATGATTTCTTCCCTCGTTTTGGGCACTGCCTCATAAGGAAACCCCATCACCATAACGTCCTTCGATTTTATGCCTTGTCGCACCAAATCGGCTTTTACGTCCGCGTTTTCGACGATAAACACGTTGGTTGCGTCATCGTGTACGCGTTTTGGAAGCGTGAAGGATTGAAGCATATATATGATTTGCGTGTTGAAGCGCGCTCTGCGTTTTGCCTCGACGGCGCAATGGTGAGCGTACGGCGTAACGCACAAAATGTACTCGGGGTGAAAACGCTTGATGAGGTTGTTTATGCGGTTGACGCGCTTTGACAAACTTTTGAGTTTGAACATATCGCGGATGACGCCCTTGTCCTTTTTTTCGAGCAGATATTGATACTCGCTTCCTTTGTCCATAAGTCTGTCGATAGCGGAAAGTTTGGTTGCAGAACCGTACTTATCGTCGCTTATGACCACGACGTTATGCGTGCCGATTTTGCGTATTGCTTCCGCGATTTTTTGCGATATACCGTCGCTTTCGTCGCGTGAAGTGAGTATCAAAATAATGCGTTTTCTATACATTTTTGCACCTTCTTTTTTCTAAAAACGACGCCGTTTTGCACGTTTTTTCAAAAACCGATTGCCGATTTTTTATTTTCGTTTTCCGTTGCGTTTATCCGTCAGTCCTCGACGATGACGGGAATGATTATGGGGAATTGTCTGTCCTTGTAGAACAACTTTCTCACCGCTTTTTTGACCATTCTCGCAATCTCGTTCACGTCCGCTTTGTCGAAGTCCGAGCCGTTTATCGTGTCCACGGTTACGTTTTTTATGGAATTTACCACATCGTCGGTGAGATTGAATCCTCTTGCCACAATGTCCACGTCGCCAACGACTTTTCCTTGGTCGGTATCCACCGCGCAAAGCACCACGAGCATACCGTATTCGGCAAGCGATTTTCTGTCGTTCACGACTGATTTGCCGTTTTCGAGAACAACGCCGTCGACATAGGCGTTGCCCGCCGTGACGTTAGAGTGTTGCTTTATTCCCTTGTGGTTCACGCCGTAGCACTCGCCGATGTTGGGAATGACGATATTCTTTGACGGTACGCCCAGCGTTTTTGCGATTTCGGCGTGCTTGAACTGATGACGATATTCGCCGTGTACGGGCATAAAGTACTCGGGTTGAACGAGGGTGAGCATAAGTTTGAGTTCTTCCTCGTAGGCGTGACCCGAAACGTGAATGTCGTTCATTGCGTCGTAAATGACGTTTGCGCCCTTTCTGAAAAGGTCGTTAATAACGTCGTACACGGATTTTTCGTTGCCCGGGATAGGCGACGAGGACAAAACGACGAGGTCTTGCGGTCCGATGTTAATCTTGTTGAACTCGCCCTTCGAGAGTTTGTTGAGAGCGGAAAGCGGTTCGCCTTGCGAGCCGGTTGCCAAAATAACCGTTTCGCTCGGAAGCAGTTTTCCGACGCTGTCCGCGATTACACCCTTGGGAACTTGCAACTCGCCGCAAGCGGACGCAACGTCAACCATACCTTTCATACTTCTGCCCGCAAGCACGACTTTTCTGTGGTACTTGTGAGCGAGAGTAAGTACTTGTTGCACGCGGTAATTGGACGAAGCGAAGCACGCAATGACAATTCTCTTGTCGAGGTTTGAAGCAAAGATGCTTTCAAGCGTTTGTCCAACGACTTTTTCGGACGTCGAACTGCCCTTTCTTTCCACGTTCGTGGACTCGCCGAGCATAAGAAGCACGCCCTTTGCGCCGATTTCAGCAATTCGACCGATGTCGGTTTTCTTGCCGTCGATGGGCGTATTGTCAATCTTGAAGTCGCCCGTTACGAACACAGTGCCGACTTGCGTTGTTATCGCAAGCGCGCACGCACCCGCCATCGAGTGACAAACTTTGATAAACTCGACTTTGAATCCGCCAAGCGTTATCGTATCGCCTGCCGACACCACGACGAGATTGCATTTTTTGCCGTTTTTGTCGAGTTTTCTTTTCAAAAGTCCGATTGTGAGCGCAGTGCCGTAGACTGGAACGTTTTTGAGGTCGTCCGCATAGTACGGGATTGCGCCGATGTGGTCTTCGTGACCGTGCGTAAGCACGATACCGCGAAGTTTGGATATGTTCTCTTTTACGTAGGTTATGTCAGGTATGATTGCGTCGATACCGGGGGCTTCCTCGCTCGTTGCGAAAGAAACGCCGCAATCGACGATAATCATATCGTCGCCGCACTCTATTGCGGTCATATTTTTGCCCACCTCGCCTACGCCGCCGAGGAAGGTCACCTTAACTGTTTTTGCGTTTTTTGCCATTATATTTCTCCGATTATTCTTTATTTTTCTATGCGGTAAATTCCATTTTAAGCGACGCTCTCTCGATGCCGCTTAAAACTATTATTAAATAATAATAATTTTTATTTTTGCACGCATATTTTTCTAATGTACTATATTACACCAAAATGCGCGCTTACGCAAGAGTTTCGCCAAAAAGTGCCGAAAACCATACGTTTGCGCGAAAAAAAATCTTTACAAACCTCGCTTTTGCCTTTACGATTATAGTATACAAAGTCGCATATACGAATGCGATTATGACGTATAAAAAGGAGAATTTTATGAGAGTTTACAATTTCTCGGCAGGTCCGAGTATGCTTCCGCTCGAAGTCATCGAGGAAGCGGGCAAAAATATCGCCGACTACAACGGTTCGGGTATGAGCGTTATGGAAATGAGCCACCGCTCGAAATGGTACGACGCCATCAACACCGAAGCCCTCGACCTCGTGCGCGAACTTATGAATCTTCCCGACGACTATCACGTCATTATGGTTCAAGGCGGTGCGTCCACGCAATTCGAGGCGATTCCGCTCAACCTTTTGAAGACGGGAAAAGCGGATTATATCGTGACCGGCAACTTTGCCAAAAAAGCGTACAAAGAAGCGCAAAAATACGGCGATATTCGCCTCGTCGCTTCCAGTGAAGACAAAAAATTCACCTATATTCCCAAAACCACGCGCGAAGATTTCAGACAAGACGCAAGTTACGTTCATATCACCGAAAACAACACCATTTTCGGCTTGAAATACAACACGTTGCCCGACACCGGCGACGTACCCCTCGTTGCCGACTTGTCCTCGTGCATTATGAGCGAGGTCATCGACCCCAAAAAGTATTCTCTCATTTATGCGGGTGCGCAAAAGAATCTCGCACCTGCCGGCGTAACCCTCGTCATCGTAAAAGAAGATATGCTCGGCGGCGAACTTCCCATCTGCCCCACTATGCTCAAATATCGCACGCAAATCGACGCAAACAGTTTGTACAACACACCGCCTTGTTGGTCGATTTATATGATGATGCTCAACCTTCGTCACCTCAAAAAACTCGGCGGCGTTAAGGTTATGGAACAAATCAACCGCGAAAAAGCCAAAATGCTTTACGACTTCATCGACGAAAGCGACTTCTACAACAACTTCGTCGAAAAAGAAAGTCGTTCGCTTATGAACGTACCTTTCGTGTCGCCCAGCGACGAACTCAACGCCAAATTCGTCAAAGAAGCCGAACAAGCGGGACTCGTCAGCCTCAAAGGTCACAAACTCGTGGGCGGTATGAGAGCGTCGATTTACAACGCAATGCCCGTCGAAGGCGTGAAAGCACTCATAGAGTTTATGAAGAAATTCGAACTCGAAAACAAATAATCGCAAGCGAGGAAAACTATGGACATACTCAAGCTCAATTCGATATCCAAACTCGCAAACCCCGTGCTTGACGGCTACAATCTCACCGATTCGAGCGAAAATCCCATCGGCATACTCGTGCGCTCTTTCAAAATGGAAGAATACGCCGTTCCGTCCTCGCTTTTGGCAGTCGCAAGAGCGGGCGCGGGCGTAAACAATATCCCGCACGCGGACTATGCCAAAAAAGGAATATGCGTGTTCAACACCCCCGGCGCAAACGCAAACGCCGTCAAGGAACTCGTCATTGCCGCCCTTATTATCGGCGCGCGCAACGTGTCCGAAGCAATCGAGTGGGCAAGCACGCTTAAAGGCGACGACGTGGCAAAACAAGTAGAAAAAGGCAAAGGTCAATTTGCAGGCAGCGAAATCGCGGGCAAAACACTTTGTGTTTTGGGTCTCGGCGCGATTGGCAGAAAAGTCGCAATATCCGCACACGCGCTCGGAATGAATATCGTGGGTTACGACCCCTTCATATCCGAAGCAGCAAAATCGGAAATCCCATTCGTGACGATTTTCGACACAATGCAATCCGCTTGGGCGGACGCCGACTTCGTGACCCTTCATATGCCTATGACGCCGCAAACGAAAGGTCTCGTAAACACCGAAAGCCTTGCGACTATGAAAGACGGCGTGATTATTATCAACGCCGCACGCGGTGAACTTTGCGACGTAAACGCAATAAAAGCCGCTCTCGAAAGCAAAAAACTTCGCAAATACGTCGTGGATTTCCCCGACGAAAATTGCATAGGCGTGCAAGGCATCGTCGCAATACCGCACCTCGGTGCGTCCACCGAAGAAGCCGAAGACAACTGCGCGGTTATGGCGGCAGGTGAACTTAAAGATTATATCGAAAACGGAAACGTCACGAACTCTGTCAATTTGCCCAACGTCAAAGCACAAAAGAGCGCAGCTCATCGTTACACCGTCATTTCGACGGATACGGGCGAAAACAAATTCGGCGGAATCAGCGCGACGCGAAACGGACTTCGCTACACGATTATCGACACCGACACCGATTTGACAATCGACGGCGACGATGTGATAAGAGCGAGAAAAGTATATTGACAATTTATTACGATATTAAGTTTTGAAAAGGCAGGCGCACCGCCTGCCTTTTTTATTATGAAAAAAAACACCAAAATATAATTTTCCATTTCTCACGTATTTTGTTCTTTCTCTACAAAATTTTGGCGGCATAAACTCTAAATAAAAATTCCCCCTTCCTCACGTGTTTCCCCGCCCGCCGTTCCCCCTCTGCATACTTTGAGGGAACCCACGGCGTCCGCTTCGCGTGGGGCAACACTCGGCACTCACATAAAAAAGTATCGTCCTCTTGTTATGCCGCTCGTTCACGGGCGAAAAAAATCCACACTCGCCCGTTCACTTGTACAATCCGTCAAGCTCGACGCTCGCTTCCTCGCCGCCTTGCGGCTCGCGTTCCGTCTTCGAACAAGTTTTACTAAAACACAATTTGTGTCGCAATTTGTTTGTGCTATACACTTATCGTGTATTCTTATTCTCAAAAAACAATATTTTTTGCCATTTTTCTTCTACAAATAACAAATTGTAACACAAATCGTGTTTTATACTTTTTCAATAACTTTTGCAATTTTGCGCAAAGTGTTGTTAAGTCCGTCCGAAAAACCGTTTCTTTCGACGTATATTTCGCAAGGTTTTTCTTTTATTATCGCGTCGAGCAAATTGTATTCTTCCTCGTCGAACAATCTCACGATTTCAACTCTGCGCCTCTCAGTCAGATTCTCGACTATTTTACCGTCGGTTGCGATTCTGTTCTTTCCGCCGTCGCTTCCCGATATAAACGCCGCTATGTCGAAAACGTCCTTGTCGCCCTCGCTTCCTTCGAGCAATCTCGACGCTACGTCCGCAATTTCCGCCCAAGCGTCTTTGAGCGAGCGCATACGAAAATTGAATAATCCGTCAATGTTGTAGTCCATCGAATCGGACAGCACCTTTGCCACGACGTTTTCTTCAAAGTCCCTGTCAAAATGAAGCATCGAGCAAATCAGCGCACACTTTGCGTACGACATACGGTGAACGGGCAATCTTTCCAGAAAGAATCTGAGTTTCAGATACGACAAAAACACGACCGCGAGCGTGCGATACATTTCGTTTTCGATTTTTTGCGAAACGTCGCAAGACGATGCAAGATATATCCATATTCTCTCGTCGTTTTCTTCCGTCGCGTAGGACACGTCTTTGGTGCATTGAAGTTTTTTGAGGATATAGTCGATTTCCTTTCCGTACTCTTTGCCGATGCTAATCACGTTTGACCACATACAACTATTGTATGCAAACGCTATACAAAAATTAGTGGAATATTTTGTAGCATATAAAAAGAAAGGAACGCCTTGAAAAAACGTTCCTTAAATGCTATTTTGCGCTTTTCGCCTTGCAATGTCAATCTACTTTTATAACCTTGCAATCTCCGTTTCTCGTGTCGACCTCGATTTTGATTTCAAAATCGCTGCGCTTGACTTCGAGTTCGATGATATACGTGTAATAACTGTTTTTCAAGTCTTTGCCGTTGTAGTTGAAGTCCGCGTCCGCGTCTTCGGTTTTGAAGTCGTCTTTGCTTGCCACGTTGACGTACGTGAAGTTGTTGGAATCGCTGACAAACTCAAACGCTTTTGCCTTAGCGATATCGATGCAAGCGGATTTTGAATATACTGCCGACTTTTTGGCGTACGAAGCCGCCGAGCCGAACACGCCGCCCAAGATTGCGGCAATGACTGCAAGTGCGCATACGAGCGAGCAGATCGGAATGACGATATATTGCCATTTAAATTTCTTTTTGGCTTTTTTCACGTCTTCCGCGTCCGCTTCCTTAAACGGCGATTCCTCGCGCACGGACTCGTTTTGCAAAAACTCGTTTGCTTTTGCGAGTTGCTCTTTTACGAATTGTTTTTCTTCTTCGGTGGCAACACCGTCCCGATAGTGTTTGAACGCTTCGTCAAAATTCATATATTTGCCTCCAAAATTTCTTTAAGTTTGAGCCTCGCTCTATACAGTTGAATCTTCACGTTATCCGTAGATTCGCCGACGATTGACGCTATTTCCTTGACGGACATCAAGTCGAAATAATAGAGCCGCACGACCTCGCGATAACTGTCTTTCAAGAGCGATATTGCCTTGTAGAGTGCGCGGTACTCGTCCTTCTGAATCACGTCGTCCACAAGCGAATCGTCAGACTGTACGTCGCCCTCTATCGCTTCGATTCTCTTGTTTTTTCTGAGCATATCGAAGTAGAGATTGCGGCACACCTTGAACAGCCAGAACTTGAAGCCGTCTTTTTCCTCGTCGATAGAGCGGATTGCGCGCATATACGCTTCCTGAACGATGTCCTCGGCAAGCGTGCGATTGTGGCAGAACGAAAACACATACAAGAGAGCCTCGTTGTAGTATTTCTTGAACAGTTTTTCCCAAGCAGTGTTTTTCATTCATTCCTCAATATAAAAACGTTTGTATTGTCTTTCGGTTACTGATTTTTGCTGTATTTTTTCAAAAACGCGATATTTTCGCACATTTTTCGCTATTTTTAAGACACTCTCAAACAGTTGCGTTTATGGCAATATACTCTTTGGGGGTCATTCCGTACTCTTTTTTGAAGCACTGAATGTAGTGCGTTTGCGAGCAGAACCCGAAATAATATCCGATTCCGCCGTATTCCACGCCGTTTACAAGCAGAGTTTTGGACTCTTCGAGTTTTTGCGTGACGATGTATTTGTGCAAACTTACGCCGACGTACTTTTTGAATTTTTGCGACAGATAATCCGCACTCACGCCGCACTCGCTCGCAACGTCGTCGCAAGTCAGCCTTTCGTGAAGCCTCGTGCTTACAACTTTTATCGCCTTGCGGATATACGGCGGATATTCAAGTCTTTGGCGGTGACTTTTCACGAGCATAGTGAGTTCGACCGCCTTTTCGATGAGAAAATTCATTATTTCTTCGGGTGAATCAGTCTTATCTACGGTTTGAATGTACGCGTCGGACAGGTTGTACGCCTCGCTTTCCATAAGTCCGCCTTCGACGGCATAGCGCGTGGCGAGCGTAATGCAACTGACCGCAAGATACTTGACTTGTCGCAAATTGTCGTCGCTCATTCTACCCACGACCAACGCTTCGCTCATAAAACTCGCCATATTGCTTTTGAGTCCTTCGAGGTCGCCGTTTTTAATGCAAGTATAGAACGCCACTTCGCGACTGTACGGCGTATGAGCAACGCCGCTTTCTCGTTGCTCGAATTGGGGATTTTGCACGCCTTTGGGAAGGAATCGGACGTTAAGTTTTGCTTTGTCGTCGTTGCTCATACGAAAATAATATCATACTTTTTGTATTTTACAACGGTTTTTTGATATTTCGCAATGAATTTTGATATAAATCTATCCTTTTATAAAATAAAATGGTATCGTAAACAAATATCGAAAGGGGGTATTTGATATGAGCAAGGAAAAGAAAGACTGGACTCGTATGGTTGAGGGCAAACTCTACAACTCGACGAGCAAAGATATTTTTTGGCAACACGCAAGAGGTCTGTGGCTGACGCAAAGATTCAACAAATGCCCCATATGGAACATCCCCAAACAAAAACGACTTATCAACAAACTCATTCCATCGTCAAAAGGTAAATCCGTTTGTATTTTCACGCCGTTTTACTGCGAATACGGCGTAAACATTCACGTCGGAAACGATGTATTTTTCAACTACAACTGCACTCTTTTGGACATATCGCCCATAACCCTCGAGGACGGCGTATGGCTCGGCGCAAACGTCACTATCGCAACGCCTTGTCATCCGTTTTTGGCAAGCGAACGCTTAAATCAACAATATCCCGACGGCTTCCACGACCTCGAATATTCAAAACCCGTAACCATCAAAAGGGGGTGCTGGATTGCCTCTAACGTGACGATATGCGGCGGCGTTACGATTGGCGAAAACACGGTCGTGGGCGCAGGAAGCGTGGTGACTCGCGACTTGCCCGCCAACTGCATTGCGGTAGGCTCGCCCGCAAGGGTGCTTCGCTATCTCGACGACAAGGACAGAATGGACGTTTGGAACACCTATATAAACGACGAAATGCCGCTCTCTATCCGTGAAAAAGAAAAACTCGCCGCTCAAAAATAATCGCATATACGATTGCAAAAATCATATTGAACGTCGATGGCAAAAATGATATAATGAAATATAGTTTTTCAAAACTTATTTGATTATATAAGCAACGCGCACGCGTATTAAGTCGCGCGGCAAAAAGACAAAAAAACAGAATCGGCACTTTATCGCCGAAAACCAAAAATATAAACACTCTGTTGGAGGAAATTATGAACGACAAGGACTATTTGGAAATTCTGGGCAAGTTGACGCTTGACGAAAAAGTGTCTATGCTTTCCGGTTCTACAAACTGGCTCACTCAACCCGTCAAACGCGACGGTATCGACATCCCCGCCGTGCGTATGAGCGACGGACCGAGCGGACTCAGACGTGAAAAAATCGGCAAAGGCGTCAACATTATGCAAACGCCCGAACCCGCAACTTGCTTCCCCGGCGCGGTCACAACCGCTTCGAGTTGGGACGTAGATCTCGTTGAAGAAGTCGGCGAGGCTATCGCGATCGAGGCTCAATCTCTGGGCGTTTCAACGGTTCTCGGACCCGGCGTAAACATCAAAAGAGGTCCGTTGTGCGGAAGAAACTTCGAGTACTTCTCCGAAGACCCGTTCCTCGCAGGTCGTATGGGCGGTGCGTGGGTTCACGGCGTACAAAAGAAAAACGTCGGCACTTCCCTCAAACACTATCTTGCAAACAACCAAGAATACATAAGAATGACAATCGATTCCATCGTTGACGAGCGCACTTTGCGCGAAATCTATATGCCCGCTTTCGAGCATATCGTCAAAGAGGAACACCCCACGACCGTTATGTGTTCCTATAACCGCCTCAACGGAACGTACCTTAGCGACCACAAACGTTTTCTCACCGACATTCTTCGCGACGAATGGGGATACAAAGGCATTGTCGTTAGCGACTGGGGCGCAGTCAACGACCGCGCGGAAGGCGTCAAAGCAGGTATGGACCTCGAAATGCCCGGCAGCAAAGGACTCAACGACGACACCGTTTATAAGGCGCTCGAAGCAGGCACTCTCACCGAAGAAGACATCGACAAAGTGGTGCTTCGCCTCATCAGATTCGCATACGAGAACACCGTGCGCGAAATCGAAGGCGTAACCTTTGACATTGAAAAGCACAACGCAATCGCACGCAAAGCGGCGGAAGGCGGCGCGGTTCTTCTCAAAAACGACGGCATACTTCCCTTGAACAAGAATCAAAACATCGCCGTCATCGGCAAACTCGCAAAGAAAATCCGCTATCAAGGCGGTGGCTCGAGCCACATTCTTCCCACAAAACTCACGTCGTTTACCGACGCACTCGACAAAGTCGGTCAACCCTACGAGTACGCAGACGGCTATGTTCTCAAAGGCGAAGGCTACAAAAAGAGCCTCATAAACAAGGCAGTAAAAGCCGCAAAAGACAAAGACGTCGTGCTTTTGTTCATCGGTCTTACCGACGCGTTCGAATCGGAAGGATACGACCGTCACCACATCAAAATGCCGTCCTCGCACGTCACGCTCATCAACGAGATTTTGAAAGTCAACAAAAACGTCGTAGTCGTGCTTTCTTGCGGTTCGCCCGTCGAAATTGGCGACTGGGACAAGAGCGTCAAAGGCATTCTCAACCTCTATCTCGGAGGTCAGGCAGGCGGCGAAGCGGCGTACAATCTTCTCTACGGCAAAGTCAATCCTTCCGGCAAACTCGCAGAAACCTTCCCCGTCCACGAAGACGACTATCTCGGCTCTAAATACTTCCGTATGGGACCGAGAACGGTTGAATACCGCGAAGGCATCTACGTCGGCTATCGCTATTACGACAGCGCGAAAAAGAGAGTCAAATATCCCTTCGGCTACGGTCTTTCCTACACGCAATTCGAATACTCGAATCTGCGCATAAGCGCAAACGCAATCAACGAAGGCGACCCGCTCACCGTCACTTTCACCGTCAAGAATGTCGGCAAAGTCGCAGGTGCGGAAATTGCGCAACTCTACGTTTCGGACGTCGAAAGCACTCTCTATCGTCCCGAAAAAGAACTCAAAGGCTTCAAAAAAGTGTTCTTGCAACCGGGTGAAGAAAAGGATGTCGAAATCACTCTCGATTCAAGAGCGTTCGCATACTACAACGTCGCAATCAAAGACTGGCACGTCGAAAGCGGCGACTTCAAGATTTTGGTGGGCGCATCCTCTCGCGACATCAAACTCGAAGGCATCGTAAACGTGACGTCCAAGAATCCCGACGCACCTATCCCCGACTACAAGGCAGTCGCGTCTTGCTACTATGACATCGCAAACGCAACCGAGATTCCCGTCGAGCAATTCGAGGCACTCTACGGCGCAAAGATGATTGAAAACAGACCTTACGAAAAAGGCGAATTGCTTGCAAACAACACGATCGGTCAATGCAAAGTATCTCGCTTCGGCAAGTTTATGTACAATCTCTGCGTGGGCGTCGTCAACCTCGTCGCGCTCTCGTCCGAGAACCCCGAAATGCTCACCAATTCCGTCAAAGATATGCCCTACCGCACGATAGCGGCGTGGTCGATGGGCATCATATCCAAGCGTTCGCTTGACGGACTCGTGGATATGCTCAACGGCAGAAAAGGCGGCTTCCGCAGATTCCTCAAAGGCTTCGGCAAAGAAAAGGAAGCGAAAAAGTAAGCAAGCAAATTTGACAAAAACAACACAATCAACAGATAAAGCAGACGAAATGTCTGCTTTATCCTCTTTTTTTGCAATTATTCTATGATTTTATGCCAAGGCAAGCGTTTGCGAACGAGTTTCCATCAAATCGCGAATCGTGACGACTTTATGCTTGCTTTTATATTCGTCAAAGATTTCGGAAATCTCGTCGGCGGTTATAAAATACTTTTCCATAAGACGGTCGGCAAGCGCGTCTAACAAGGCTCTGTTTAGATTCAACAACTCCACGACGAAATTGTAAGCGTTGCTCATTTTTTCTGTCGTTGCGTCCAATCTGTCTTTAAACAATTCACCTTGCAGTGAATCTCGATTGTCGATCGGATTGAACATATGCAAGTCTTCGACGCAGTCTTTCGACACATTCCAATACAAATTTTTCCACGCCTCACGCAAATCCAGATTGCTCCCCAATGTCAACGGACCAAACCCTATACTCGCCCCCGCTTTCCCGCCGAAATCGATAAACACTCTTTCGATTGAATTGTTGTATTGAGAACCCTCGTTTTTATTATGCGAATAGCAAAACGAACAGTTTTCCTTTAAATCATCTGTAAATAAAATTGTCGGAATATAGTTTTCGCTCAACAGCGCAACCGCTGCGTGCCCTGCTTCGTGATACGCACACTCACGGCAATTCGGATTGTTTTTATCATACGTTCGTTCCAACTTGCCCGAAACGTTTATCCCGAATTTGATGCGCATAATCGCCCAGTCGATGTGCTTTTTCGTTATGCAATCGCTTCGTTCGAAAGCGGCATACATACCTGCCTCATTGATAATCGATTCGAGTTCTGCACACGAAACGCTATGCGCCATTTGTGAGATATAGCGCCCCGACACGTCTTTTATATTGATGTTTTGCTTTCTCAAATAGTAATCGGCAACTTTTTCGGAATCAAGTACCGATGGTTTGAGAATAAAAAACGTTTCGTCAATTCTTCCGCTTCTGATAAGCGATTTCGGAAAAGCGCCGCAACTATTTACGGTAGCGACAAAAAACACGTCGTAATCCTTGATTGAATCTAAAAGACTTTGAAGAATCGCATATTCTTCGGGATTTTCAGTGTCTTTTGACGTTTCGGCAAATTTATCCATATCGTCAAAAAAGACTATAACCGGTTTGTTGTTGCTTTTCGCATAATCTTCCGCTTTCTTAAACACCTCTTTCAAATGGACGATAAATTCATCTTGCGCTCTGTCTTTCGTGCATTTTTCAAACGCACATCCCGCTGCATCGATGAGGCATTGCGCCATAAGAGTTTTTCCGTTTCCGGGGTCGCCGTTAAACATCACGCCTTTGGGTATTTTGACGCCGAGACGCCTGTATTCGTCAGTGTTTTTCCACATATCGCTTATATAGCGCAAGTCTTTCTTTTGCTTCTCGTAACCTGCAATTTTATCAAATACATCCATATTTTTTTCTCTCCTTTAAAACGGTAAACAATGTTCCGTACACAAACCGATAGTACGGATTCTTTCAAAAGACGTTTCAACGAATATTTTCAGACCGTCCACCGTCAAACAATCGTTGTTTGCACTCAACTCGACATGTTTAAAATGCTTTTTCAACTCTTTGAAAACTTCATACAAATCTTTTTCTTTAAAGTGATACCCCCACATATAACCATCGCAAGGCATAACGTCTTTAAAATTCAATTTGTACTTGTCGGGATTTACGTTGGTTATGTAGAGCAAGTGTGCAGCCATACTGCTTGCCGCAAGACCGATAAACTCGGGGAAAGGACAAACATCCCTTATAACATCCGCCACATTTCCAGCAAGCAAAAATTCTTCCGCCCATCCTTTTTCATAGATAATCGGAAGTTCCTCGTCAAATACTTTTTTAAGGCAGTCGTATTCGACTTCCAGAACAACCGAATTCTGCGATATCTCAATACATAATTCCTTCATGCTTTTACTGCTGCTTTTTTCCATAAAAGCTCACCTCCTGTGTTTTTTCGCTTATAATATAAAAAAAGCGATGCACCGTTTTCGGTACATCGCGGAATTGCTTTTTTATATGTTCAGCCGAGTTTGAAACTCGTTTCTATTAGATTTTCATCTTTCTTTTCGTCGTATATGTAGTCGCATATGGTTTTGATTACGTCATTCAAAACGTTCTTCCTCCGGTTAAGATGCCCCGGATGATACGAAATAAGACACGGTATACCCGACAGATGCGTGAGTAAAACGGAATTTGCGCCGTTGCGCTTGAAAGAATCGTTCAAAAATTTTGACGGTTTCGACTCGAATTCGTGATCGAACGAAATGTCGCGCCAAGAAGCAAACACTATATGCGTGGGCTTTGCTATATCCGCCAGCCTTTTGAAAATTGCGGGAATTGTATCGGCGTGCAAAATTTTTCTATCGGTTTCGTTAAGTTTATGCTCGCCTTTTGCGGTTTCTTGGTTGTAACAAACAAGGTCGATATTCGTCCACGCGCAAGGACATGCTCTCATTGATTTGTCGTTGGTTGCTATGCGATTGAAAAAGCGCCAAAACGGTTTTTTAGAGTCTTTTATGAAATGCTTTTCACCGCAAATTTCAACGCTTGCGTTCTCTTTGCCAACTCGCTTTTTAACCGTGGCTATCGACGCCTCTTGCAATTTTTCCACGTCGTCAAAAGCGATATATTTATCGCTTTCCATATCGATTGCATTCCAATGTCCGGTATAACCCTCTTGTCCGACAACCAGTATTCTTGCGCCGTCTTTCAAAACATCCCATTCGTCGGGAACGCCTAAAAAATACGGATTAGAATACTTCTCGACGCCGTTTTTATCGCAAAAGATTCCATTCGGTCGTTTTGACGCTTCGAGCCATTCTCTGTATACGATCGCCAACTCGCTATTTATAGGATTTTTCATATCTCACCTTTATAACCTATCGCTTATCTTAAAAGACAGCGTTTCGGAGCAAACTTCGCCCGTTATCGATAAACATAAGACCACCCTTTCGAGTGCCTCTTGCGATTTATTACGCAAACTTATTTGTCGTTTCTGTGCAGAACTTCGTATGCCATTTTCGGATTGTCCGTCATTATGCAGTCCGCGCCGTTGGCTTGAAGTTTGGCTACGTCGTCGGGGTCGTTTATCGTCCAGTACTGAACAGCAATTCCCATACTGTGCGCAAAGTCGATAAACTCTTTCGTGGACAAATCGAAGAAGCCGTTGAAGCCCATCGGAATTTGCAAAACCTTGAAGTTGAATTTTGCGTTCGTATTGCCGTAAAGGAATGCGAAATAGAAATCGAGCACTTCGGTTATACCCGCAGAGCGCACCACTTTTTGCTCGAACGTGCCCAAGGCGTTGCACTCGTCGACGTACTTGCTGATTTCGCCTTGAAAAGTGCCGAACGCCGTGCGGTCAACAATGTCGTATTCCACCATCATACGGTAAAGTTTGTTCATAGCGCGTCTGCCCGCGTCGTCACCATCCTTGATTTCGATGACGTAATTCATAGATTTGTCGGGGCGAGCGACCTTTTCGACATAATCCAAAACCTCTTTGAGCGTGAGGATGCGCACGTTTTCGAGTTCCGCGTCGGACTTGTCGCGATATTTGTATACGCCGTCTTCGGTCTTGAAGTTGTAGCCGAAATTGTAGGTTTTGAGTTCGGCAAGAGTCATATCGCAAATCTTGCCCGTGCCGTTTGACGTACGGTCGATTTCGTGGTCGTGCATAAGCACGAGTACGTCGTCTTTTGTGAGGTGCAAGTCAAATTCGAGAATATCGACTTTGTAATTTTCTCTTTGCGCTTCTTCCATACATTGCTTGAACGCCGCCATCGTTTCTTCGGGCTCGAGAACGCCGCCCGCGCGGTGAGCGGAAAGCATCAACCCTTCGGGCTTGTGGAAAGCGATATATTGATTGTCGCCGACGTAATCGGTGACGTGTTCGACGCGCGCGCACTTGCCCGTAAGCGGCAAAATCACGATGTTGAGCACCAACACAAACAAAAGCGTACCGACAATCGACCATACGATTGTGTCCTTCACGGTTTTTTTGTGCTTTTTCACTTGCGCTTTGACTTCGAGGGAATCCGTAAGCAACACGTCAACACCGTCAACGTCACGTCTGAAAAATTCGTTCAATTTGATTTTCATTTTTCACCTTATCACAATATAAAATTTATAATATTGACATTATAGCACACGAATTTCGAATCGTAAACACTTGATTGCAACTTTTTTGGACATATGTATATTTGCGCATACACGAATACGAGAACTCTGATATGCAAATATGTGCAATGTTCGATATTAGAAGCGATATATCTCGCCATTCTCTGCGCTTGAATTTTGATGTAAAAATAGTATAAATCTCACGAACCAAATGTTTTTTCGCAAATTTAACATCAATGTTTGACACAATCGCAAACTCTTGCTATACTAAATAGGCTTGATAGCGAAACGATTTGCTTTGATTTTATATGGAAGCGTATCGAAGCGGTCATAGTAGGCGTGTCTTGCTTGGTAGCAAAGCGTCAAACCGTTTGGGCAGAAAACGGTTTAACAAACAAAAGAAACGATTTGCTTTAACTTAGATGGAAGCGTATCGAAGCGGTCATAACGAGGCGGTCTTGAAAACCGTTTGGGTGAAAGCCCACGGGGGTTCGAATCCCTCCGCTTCCGCCAAAAATATGCTGATGTGGCTCAGGTGGTAGAGCACATCCTTGGTAAGGATGAGGTCACCAGTTCAAGTCTGGTCATCAGCTCCAAATCCGTGAACGAAATTCGTTCACGGATTTTTTATATCTTCGTGTAACGAAGATATAAAAGCGCGGCTTTCAACCGCGCGGAGCGCTCGTCGTCATCGCGCGGCGATAGAGAATACTTCGTGCTCTCATCGCTTTTGCTCGCCGTCATCAGACACATTACCGCTATTTTTCGTGGTTTAGTAGTCCGAAAATGGCGTTTTTCTTTACCTTTTTTACCAAAATTGACACTCGCAATGACCGCTTTTTGCACGTTTTTTGCAGAATCGTGTGTCAAAAGGGTGTCAAAATTCAGATATGACGTATGAAGATATTTTAATCCGGATTCGCAATTTCGTAACGTAGAAAACTCTAATTGTAATCAATAGTGCAAATTATAAATAACACGTTCGAGTGTTTTAACGCTTTTGCAATTTATTTTTACGCAAACTGAATTTGACCGTCGGTGACGGTGATTTTTGTGCCGACAAATGAGGTGTCGTCGGGCGTTACGCCGACGCCCATTACGTTGTAGACATATTCGAGATTCGAGCAACCTGCAAAAGCATACGCCCCTATCGTACACGGATTTCTGTTTTCAAAATACACGGCTTGAAGGTTGGGCAGACCTGCAAAAGCGGCGTCGTCGATTTCGCATACGCTTGCAGGGATATGAATCGTTACGGGCAAACTTTTGAGTGACGAATCCGCAAAAATGCTGTTGGTAATGCGGTAAACGTTGTAGGTTTCGTACGCGTTTTCGCTTACGCCGTCAAGCGTTGCAAGCACTTTTCTACTGCCCTTTTCCACCCAAATGACCTCGGGAATATACAAATCTGACAAATTGAGTCCCTGAGCGTTTTCGCCGTCGGTGTAGAACGTGGATATTTCGACATATTTGCCTTGCAACTCCTCAACGATTATTTCCTTATAATTGAAATACTTTGCCCAGACGTTGTTCGAGTCGGGCGTAACGGACGGGGACGCTTTTGACGAGCCGCCACCTATCGGACCGTCTGGGGAAATCCAAACCGCATAGGAAACGCCCATCGCCGAAACGGCGACTGCAAAAAGCACTATTATTGCGACTATCATCGCGATTTTGTTTTTGCGAAGGGACGTCATACGGGCATCTTTCCTTTTCTGATATCCACGCCTTGCGCAACGTTATCCTTGATTTCGAACTGGAACGTGATATTCTTTTGCGTGTCGGTGAAGTATATGAGTTTTTCGTTGCATTCCTCATCGATTCGATTGAAATAAACGGTTGCTTTGATGTAGTAGGTTTCGCCGGGGATTACAAGCATATAAAGTTTGTAACTCGGCAATTTTTCTCCCGTGTCTTTGAACGGTTGATTGTAGTATATCGCGCTCGGCTTGCCCGAAAAATCGCTCGGTTTGGTCGGGATTATGGTTTCGCTGGTTTTGGACTCGCCGTCCTCTTTTAATGTGACGAGTTCCATTTCGACGTTGAAAGAAGAAAGATAATTCACGGCGCTGTCGCCGTCAAGATGCGCCGAATTGACGCCGAGCATAAGCGATTTTCTTCCGTCGCTATACCCTGCGTCCGACGAGCCGACGAACGTTATGGGAAAATACAACACAGCGCATTTTGCCGCGACGTCGATTTTGCTCGTCTGCTTCTGTTTCAAATCCGTACCGTACGGCGCAACATTGCCTTTTGATAGGTATCCGGGCGTTGCCACGGCGGGCCAAACGGACGTGCCGTAGTCGCTTGCGGCGTTTTCGTCGATAGATATGCTTGCGCTCTCTTGCAAAAGCGCGGAATCGGTGGTGAATCCGTCCTCGTTGCTGTCCGCGACGTTAGTAAACCACGCGGCGGTCACGCTGACTACCGTGACGACGAAAATGAGAGCCATAACGACGGACGATACGATGAGAGTGCGTTTGGTTTTGTTCATTATCCTTGCGCCTCCTCGTGCACGTTCGTTACGTTAAGTACCGCCGAAAACTCAAACGTAGAACCCGAATAATCCATATGCGAATAGTACATCTGATTGGACAAAGATTCAAAAATCTTTTTGGTATCGTCTTTTATCGTTTCGCCATCCACCTTAGTTGTATAGATATCGTTTGCGGTGTATTTGTCCCTATCCGCCGAGAAAAATTGCATCCAGAACAGTTTTTCGGGTGCGAAAACGATGTAAAAATCGAACAGTTGCGACGTGGCGTTGCCTACGCCGTTCGTGCCGAACTTGTCGATGACGCGCTTGTCAATGTTCCTAATGCTCGTTGCGTCTATCGAATTATCGTCGTTTACGAGCGCAACGAGATTGTCGTCATCGAACGTGAGTTTGCCGTACGGCGTGTACCAAGTTTCGTTCTTTTGCGGCTTTAATTGCAAGAGTCGTTGTCCTTGCGTTTCAGCGTCGATGTTGTAGGTTTCATAGTTTCTTACCACGCCGTCTGCATCGGTTTCGCCGTGCGCTTTGAAAAACCAAGTGAACGCAAACGGAATGTCGCTCACGGGCGATACGTTAGTGCCCGTCGCGGCGTAGATTTTGTTTGTTTTTTCGACTATATTTTCCTTGTTTTTGTCTTTGGCAATCGAGCCGTCGGCGTTGCGCTTATACTTGACAATCTTCACGCCGTCGAACGCCATACTCATATCGAACGTCTTGCCCTGCGTGTCGAGCGCAACCGTGTTGATGAAATAATACGCGCGGTCGCTCGTGTCAACCGCATTGCCATTCGCAACGGCTTTGGTCATAAGTTTGCCCGCGTTTGTGCCGCTTGCGCAAAATGCGGTCTGTCCGACGTACTGCATATTGTCAAACAGCAATTTGCCGTCAGCGGACAAGGGCTGACGAGTAAAGTCGATTCTGTAAGAATCCGCCGTAGACATCGTGATTTCAGTGACGGTGACTTTGTCGGCGTTTGTAAACCACGCAAAAGACGCGCCCACCATAACGACGGTGGTCACGATTATCAAAAGCGGAATCATAACGGACATTACGATTTTGAAGTTTTTGCTTTTGCTTGCTTGCATAGTTTATCCTTGTTTCTTTTGCCCGTGTCTTGCGGATTTTTATATATTTATATATAAACTACAATCGAGCAGGGCGTTTTATTTGATTTTTCGTCGATTTTTTCGCGCGACATTTCAACTTTTTGAAAACGCACGGTTAGAATCACGATTTTGCGGTGTTTTTGCGATTGTTCTTTTTTTTGCGCTATTTACGTTTCAATCGCTCTTTTTCTCGCTCACGGACGGCTTATACGCCGCCCGATTGCGAGTTATGCGGCTTCTCTATCCAACTCGGATTGCTCTCGGCGTACGCCTCGAACATAGCCTTGTCGCAAGTTATCTTATATCCGAGCGAATTGTCCGCGCTGTCCGTCTCGCTCGTGACAATTCCGAAGAACGCGCCCGCAAACGTGCTTGTTATATCGATTGAGATATTTGCTTTGAGCGTGAACGTCGCAAACGGAAGTTGTCTTAAAAGCGATACGTTTTGCTTGTTGGCGATTGCAATCGGTTTGCTTTGCGTGCCGTCCGCACTGCCGACGAGCCAACTCGACGAACTGAGCGCATATACGTTCACGTTGAATGTGTTTTCGCTTGTGAGCGTTCCCGTCGTCTTTGACAAAGAATACATCATTAGATATACGGAAACTATATCTTTGAGGCGCATACTCTGTCTTGCGTTTTCTTCGGCTTGTGTGCCTATTGCGGACAAAGCGGTAAGTTGCACGTCGTCGAGAATGTCGAACGCTCCTTTGCTCGGCGCGGTCTCTCCCGTGTAGTAATACTTGTTTTGCGTGCCGTAACCCGTAACCGAACCCGACATCAACTCGTTGAAGGTCTTTGACTTGCCCGAAACGTTGACGAATGGGTTTTCATCCTTTTGCCTTTGCCATACGGCGTTCGTCATATGGTAGGAATTTTCAATCGTTGCGCTCGAAGTCGTGAACGGATTGACAGAGCCGCCGTTTGCGGTGATTTGCACGAGGGAAACGACTTTCTTTACGCTTGCGCTCGTCGTGCCGACAACGCCGCCGAGAGTTGCGTTTTGAGATGTTATCGTGCCAAGGACGATTGCGTTTTCAATGTCTCTCGCACTCGTGCCGAACAGACCGCCCACCGTGCCGCCTCTTGCATTGATTGCGCCGTGTACAGACACGTTCTTTACGCTCGTTTCGGTGGTCTTGGATTCGTAAACGCTGCCTGCGAGCATACCGACGTTGCCTTGATTTGCATAGATAGTGACGTTTCTCAGATGGACGTTCTTGACAATACCCGTTTCGCCGATCACGTCGAACAAGCCGACGTTCGTCTTGCCGTAGCCCATAATGTTGAGATATTCAATGACGTAGCCGTTGCCGTCGTAAGTGCCGTCAAAGCCCGTCAACACGCCGTTTTCGCCGACTTTCGTAGACGCGAACAGACTGCCGTCTATCGTCACGTTTGCCCCGACTCTCGCTTTGAGTACGTTGGTGAGATATTGCTTGTTCGTTCCGTTCCAGTTATAATGCTTTTGCGTAACGGCGCCGTTGTCGTCTGTGGACAACGTTGTGAAGAACGCATTGAGAATCTCGATGTCTTGCGCCGTAAACGTACCCGTTATGTCTTTCTTTTGCACGAACCTCAACGGAATGTCGTTTTGCGTGGATTCGTTGGAACTATAGTAGCCCCATTCGCTCTTTTCGGTGTCGAAGAACACCGCGTAATCTGCCGCTTGTAATTCGGCAAGATATTCGTCCCACGTGGTTGCCTTAGAATCCTTGATAGGCGAATTGTCGGGCTTCTTGTAATCGCCGACGTATGCGCCGTTCTCGTCCACGCTAACGACCTTGACCCACGCGTAACCCGACGATACTATCTTTATCATATCGAGGTTTTGCGGATTCTGATGCGCCGTGTAGTAGAAGGACGCGATGAGCAAACGCGCTAGCGAAGTTATATTGTATTCGTTGCTCTCGGTGGACACGAAGTACGCAATGGTGAGAATCGGCTGATTGCTCAAACGATAGTTGAGATTCATACCGTATTCTGTGGACACGGACGCGCCGAGTCGGGAATTGCCCGCTCTGCCCTGAATGACGGTGTAGCCGTGATATTCTCTCTTTTTATAACCGGATTCGTTCGAGTGGTCTATGCCGTCCGGATACATCCAGCCGTTCGTGACGATGATGTCTGCGCCGGCCTTGTCGGTTTCCTTATTTGTACCCGTAACGGGCACCCAGTTCGTGTTGTAGGTGTTGTCGTCGTTGGCGTAACTTTGAGCGGCGTTCGAGTATTCCACTTTGACGGATTTGACGGTTATTTCGATTTGGATTTGCGGCGAGCCGCTCTTATTCTTGCGGCTTTGGTCGCTTTCTCTCCAGTCGTACACGGTGACTTTCGTCGCGAAGTTACCGTCGGATTCGCTGTATGCGCCGTCGCTCGAATGGTATACGTTGAACGTATAGTTGCCTGCGTCTGCGCCGTTCATTTCGAACACGAGTTTTTTGAGATGTGTGCCCGAAGGTGCTTTCTTGAACGTGCCGTCCGAGTCTTTATACACGTCGTTGACGTATTTTGAAAAATCGAAGCCGCCGTTCGCATTGGTGTTGCGCAAGTTGTCGGATTCCGCATAATTTGCGAAGATGGTCACTACGTCGCCCGTTAAAACGCCGCTTACTCTGAAGCCTTCGCCCGCGCGATAAGGTTTCGTCGTGCCGTTGCCGCTTACGCCGCTACCGCCGTAGGTCGTGTCGTCGGTGTAAGTTCTCGTCGCCTTGTTCGAGCGCAGTTTGTCAAGGGAAACTTGAATATGTTTCGGCGTAATCTTGCCCACGTTGTACGCCGCCGTATCTACGCTTCCGCCCTCGTCCGTATAGTCGCCGACGTTCGTCGGGTCGCTGAACGTATACGAGAACGTGACCGCTTTGCCTCTTATGACGTTGTTGCTCGAATCGTAAAGCACGTTTTCATCGTCGTACGTTCCGCTGATTGTGAACGGGAATTGCGTAGGAACGTGTCCCGTTGCGCTCAACTCGAAGTAACTGTCGGGAATCTGTGCCGTCACTCTGTTGTTGCCGTCATACGTCTTTTCGAGCGTGGCGGTCATAGCCGTAAAATCTATCGACACGACGGACGGCGTTATTTCGAACTCGCCGCTCGTTTTACCATCGACGATTTCGTAGTTTTTGCTACTGGAATTCGAGCCGTCGGCGTTTGTTCCCGTCACTTTGTTTATGACCGCAGTCATAAACTTCTTGCCGTCCGCAACGTGAGTTGCCGCGCCGGATATTGTGATTTCGATGACGTCGTTTCCTGCATATCCTTTGATTTTCGCCTCTGTTATAGAGGACGAGGAAACCGCAAGTTGTCCGTTTCCGTCCTCGCTGGCACTTACAACGCCGTTGATTTTCAAGCCTTGCGCATAGTTTCGGAACACAAACGACGTCTCATTCTCCCAAGTGAGTTTGATTTGTCTTGGTTGAATGGTGTAAGTTGCCTTGCCGCTTTCGGTCGTATCGATTTTGTAGTTTTCCGCTGTGGGTATTTCGTCGCGTTTAGCAGGCGAAACGGAAATCGCGTTGGTTCCGCCGATTGTAATTGTGTAGGTGCCTACGTTGACAAGCGATTCGTGTGGGTGATTCGCGGCGTCGAGCACCGAATACGCAATGGAAATCGTATCTTGTTCATAAATATACCTGCCGTCGGTTATATCTTGCTCGCCGATCGTGAGTTTTGGAGTTACTGCCTGTCCGTCATAAATTTTCGAGCCGTCGGTAAGACCTTTGAGCGACAACGTGTATTGCTCGATTTTCCACGAAGCCGTTTTTGTCGAGTTGCTTGAAACCGTATAGTTTTTGCTTTGATTTTCATCGAGCGTTACCGTTGCGACATAGTTGCCCGCGGCGATTGTCGACAAGCCGCCTGTAACATAGTACGTGGACACGGATACGCCCGATGCGGATTTGAAATCGGAGCCGTTTCTTGTGATGGCGATGCCGACTTTTACACTGTCGCCGCTAATAAGATCTGTGTCGCTGCCGGACGTTGCCGCTTTTGCTCTAACGCCGTTCCAACCCTGACTTTCGGTATTGTATATGCCGTTGCTCGTCGAGAACTCGAACGACAACGAGCGACGAAGTATCTCGTAATTCTTTTTTATAGAACCGTTGTTCGAAAGCCCTGACGGATATGAACAACTGCCCTTGTTATCTTCGATAAAGGCACTTTCTTTGCTGTTCAACTTGACTGTTGCTTTGTATTCGCCCGCGTTTACACCCGTTGTGAACGTGACGGTTGCCGTCGAATTGTTTGAAGTCGTGACGGCACTGACAGTAGTACCCGTACCGGACATTGACATTGTGAAATACTTGCTAACAAAGTTTGCAAAATCTTCTATTGGTTTTGTCGCCTTTATCGTCAACGTTATAACGCCTTTCGTTTTTTTATCGTAAGTGTGGCTTCCCCCTGCACCTTGCCATTCAAACTTTAGCGAATTGGTTGAGATTGCAAGTTTCTTCGACTGGTTTGCGCTCGCTGTGCCGCCGACGAGGTTAAGCGTATAGTTGCCTGCCGTAAGCGTTGCGAACGTGAGATAATACTCGCCCGCTTTCTTTGCGCCCGTGAGGTCGATTGAAGGCGGATTCTCGTTTACTTTGAGCGATACGCCTGTCAATTTGTCAAATGTGATATCTCCTGTATTCAATGTCGTCGGACTCGAATACAAAGCGACTTCATACGGATTTGTTTCGCCTTCGAGTTTTGCGCAAGCCTTCGGCGAGAACGCCGCAAGCACCGCTATAGTATCGCTATATCCCGCTTTGTTGACAAGGCCCTCCACTTTCCATCCGTAATCGTGAGTTTTGTTGTCAAACGTAACGGACTCCGTTCCGTTGCCGCTTATTGTCAATGTCGCAGGTTTAACGTTGAAACCTTTGGTCGTATCGCCTGTGATATTGTACAGTTCCGCCGACGTGTTGGGAAGTGAGATTTCGACGGTGTATTCCTTTGCGTTCTGGAAGTCGATTGCGCAAGAGAACTCGTACGTTTGTTCCTCGCTCGGCTCTGTGACGTTGTACAGCGAATCGCTCGCGTCCCATTTGTTTTCACATACGTTGGTTATGCCTGCGCCGACAATCGATATTCCGTTGTTTGTTGTCGACGTCATTGACGTTCCGTTGAAAGTAAACACCGTTGAATTGTTATTTTTATCCTTGACGGTTATGGTAAGAGCAGGTTTTGCACCTCCGTTCGGCGCGATATTTGAAATTTTAAGCGTAATATCGTGTTTGGCCGTGCCGTCGCCGGATTCCGTCCTGTCCTTGCCGTACACTCTTTCTCCGCTTGTCGAGAACGAGGCTTCGAGGTCGCGTTTTTTGATTTCCCAGTCGATTTCAACTCCGCCTACGACGTGAGGCGTGCCTGCGCTGTCAAAGTAGAAAATCTTGACTTTGGATTTGTACGGATTTGCCGTATTCGGTTTGGTCTTTGTGCTGTCCGCCGACATATCAGACGAATAGCAATAGGAATCCGCCTTTGTCGTATCTTTTGACGGTTCTGCAATGAACGGAACTGCAACGTCTGCCGAAGCGGTGATCGCAACGGGTGCGAAACGCTCATAACCGTTGTACGTAAGAGATTTTCCTCTCGAAATGGTGCGATAATACACGGCGACGTTTTCGGCAAGTGTGCCTTCGCTTGCGGTGAGAGTTTTTATGAAGAATTTGCCGCTCGAATACGTTGCGCTCGGACGAGAGTTGCCCGACGTTGCCATATACAGATAATATCCGCTGTTTTCGCCCGCGGAAGTCGCGGTTGCGTAAAGCGTGGATTTTTGCGGAGATTTGGTATCTGCGCCATTGATATCCTTATCCTTGACAATATCCGATTCAAGCGGAATCGTTGCTAAGGTATATTCGTCTTTTATTATCGTTTGTCGCTCGCTTGCGGTGTATGCGTCGGCAATGCGTTTCCAGTATTGCAAATCGGAATTTGTGGAGTGTGAAGTGTTGATTGTTCCCAGTCCGTTTGCGCCGGTTGCATCGTTTGCATAGACGAAATACCAGCCGGTTTTTTCCGTACCGGTTGTGAACGTAACCGCATTTGCAACGGACTTAACCCACGCGCCATTCTTTATTTGCGCACTTGTTTCGCGGAGTCTGTCTTTGAAGTAGGCTTCCCAAGTCAACTCGTTCTCACCCAGCGTAACAGTCTCGCCGTTGTAGGTGTGTGTGCCTGTGTAGTCGACGTAATAGGTCTTGGGCGTGTACATCTCGCAGAATTCTTTCGTGAACACGACGGGTTGACCGTTTACGATTTCGACTATGGTTTCAAATTGACCGAGGTCCGTTTGCAATTTGCTGACATCCGTACCTGCGAGGGTTGCGTTGGGATAGCCTTTGACCCAGTAGGAAGATTTTGCATCGGTGTCGGATTTGCTAAGACCGATAATGCCGCCCACATTCTCCGAGCCTTCGAACGTGCCCTCGACGGCATATGCCGACTTGATAACCGTGCCTGTGCCCGTCGTTGCGCCGACGATACCGCCGACGTTTGCGCCGCCCGTGACGGTGGTGCCGTACGCAAGCATATTGCTTATCGTGACGTTGTCTGCTTTGACAAGGCCGACGATGCCGCCGACGTTGTTAATGCCGCTTGCCACGACGTTGCCGTTTGCGTAGTAGGTATTTCTTTCCGTATCGCTCGAGCCCCACTTTGCAACGCTTGCACCTATAACGCCGATTGCGCCGCCGACGCCGCCCCAACCCGTAGGCGAGGCTTCGTTTATTGCGGTTTGAGTTGCATTGACGGTGAGATTGCCTTTTGCCTCGAAGTGCGTATTGACGATTTGAACGTAATTGCTTGGAATCGTGATATTGAGGTTGTCAAGTTCGGTTTTGAACGGAGTGGGTATGCCGATATAGCCGACCGAGCCGCCGACCGAGTTGACCGCATTGACCGTCAAGCCGTTCGATTTGTTGACGAATTGCGCAAATTTGACAGGCCCTGCAAGCACGCCGATTGAGCCGCCGACAAAGCCTGTCGCGTCGACGTTGCCTTCGTTTTCGAAGTTGACCATATATTCGGTGCTTACGCCCGCGATCGTACCGACGAGCGCGCCGATAGAGCCGCCTGCGAAATAGCCGTGCGCCGTAACCTCGCCGCTGTTGACAAACAAAGTGTCGGTATCTTTTGCGGTGATAGTGACGTTTTTGCCGACGAAGCCTATCGAACCGCCGACGAATCTGCCGCCTTCGACAGTACCTTTGTTGGTGAACGCACCTGCGATTGCGCCCTTGCCCTCGTCACTCGGAGAATCGAGCAAACCGATAACGCCGCCGACGTAGTCGCCGTTTTCATAAATCGTTCCGTTCGATGCGCCGCCCTTGACTTTGCCTTCGTTGGTTATTGAAAGGTTTTTGATTAAATTTCTATTTTCTTCAGAGAGCGTTGCGCCGTTAATTTTGGTGTCCGCCTCGCCGCCGCCCGTCGTGAGCAAGCCTTGGTTGAGACCGATAATACCGCCGACGTAGTTATTGCCCTGAATGTTGCCTTGTTGCAGGATAACGCCCTTGACGATATCTATGATTGCATAATCGGTTGCGCCTATCGAACTTGCGCCCTCGTTCTTGCCGACGATACCGCCGACGTTGTTGCCCGAACCTGTGACGGTTGCGGTTATGGTTATGTTGAGCGTACCCGACATATACGGCTTTGCGTATGCGACGTTTGAGCCGATATTGAGCGAACTGCCCGAGTTATTTACGCCTATGAAGCCGCCCACCTCGCTCGTACCGACGATAGTGCCGCCGATTTCGATTTGCGTGCCTTTGAGTTTGCCGTCAACGATTTTGTCGGTGTTGTCTGCGAGGATATACACCGTGCCGATATTCTTGCCGATGAAGCCGCCGACGTTTTCGGTGTTGGCGGTGCTCATAGTCGGACTCACGTCGAATTTGCCTATAAACGTAGCGGTGTTTGTACGGCCCGCAACGCCGCCGACGTTTGCAGCCTTAAGCGGAATGGAAATCGTACCGCCGACGGTGACGACCGAGCCCGAAGCGAAGTTTGCGCCGCTGCCCATATCGCCAACGATACCGCCGATTTGGCTTATAGCCGCGTCGGAATCAGCCGATTGGTTGGTAGCCGCAACGCCCACGGTAATCGTACCTGCGAACGAGGACGTACCGCTGAACGTCGTGGTGAGCGGGCTGACCGTGTCCGTCGAGTTTTGCGTAAATCCGACAAGACCGCCGATTGCAGTGCCGTGGTCCGCGCTTTCGGCAACTTGCTTGTCTTTCTTGTCGCCGCCTTGGTTGTTTATACGGGTTATGCTCGTGCCGCCGCCGACCGTGCAAGAATCGATATAACCGCCCTGTGCTTTGGACATACCGCCCGCAATGCCGCCGAGGCTGTGTTCGCCCGCGATTGTAACGTTGCCGTCAACGCCGACCTTGCAATTCGTGACGAATGCGGAAACGTATTGCGAACCGAATCCCAACACGCCGCCGATATAACCGGACGTGGTTGCGCTGCCCGCCGCCTGAATGATTGCTTGTTGAACGGTGCAGTTGTCGATGCGAACGCTGTTGCCTTTGCCTTCCGCATCGCTCGAACCCTCGACGTAACCGAGCACGCCGCCGATATAGTTCTTTGCGGATTCGATATTACCGGAAGTATTAACAGTGCAATTACGGATAGTGGTGGTGATGCCCGCATTATACGAGTTGCCCTGTTTTGGATTTGCCAAACCGACTATGCCGCCCGCATAGGTGTCTTTTGCATACTTTTTGTTGATTGCAATGCTTTCGTTTTCGACGTATTGATTTGTTTTTGAAACGCCGTATGCGCCGATAGCCGCGGAATCGCTCACGCCGCAGTTGTCGATAACCGACGAGCCGAGCGACAAACCGACGATACCGCCCGTTGCGGAAATATCGTTTTCTTTTGCGAAAGACAAAATCTTGCTGTTGCCGCCTATTGCGATGTAGCCTATGTAAGCGTTTTCGACTTTAGAGAACAAACCGCCGTATTCGCTTCCGCACGTGACGTTCGAGGAATTGTTGTATTTGCCCGTCGAAATGCGCACGTTGTCGATATAGGTCATTTCGCCTTTCGCTTGTTTACCGCTGAAATTGCCCTTGAATACGCTGTTTCCTCTGCCCATAGGAATGAAGTTTTGCAGCGAGAACACGCCGTAGTGGCGCATACTGCCGTAAGAATCCCATTTGTTCGGATTCGGACTTCCGGATTCCCATACGTTCGAGAGGGTTTCGCCGTTATAGTAGTAAGTATTCCACGCCCAGTAAGCGTAGTCCGTGCCGACGTATGTCGGATTTTTTCCTTGATTGTACGCCTTGTTGAATATTGCGCCTTGCAAGAGCAAGTGATAACTTTTGCCGACTTTATAATCGCCGTTTTGGTCTACGGCTTTGTACATAGTGTTGCTCGCGTCGTTGACGGCTGCCGTGTCTGTACTGTTATAAGTGGCAAGTTTAATTTGCTTTGAAGCCAACTTGTCAAGAGTGTTCGTGCCGTCCGCAACCTCTATATATTTGCCCTCAAACGAATAGCCTGCGTCTACAAGTGCTTGCATACCCATGAGGTCGATGCCGTCTTTTATGATATAGGGATATTGCTCGGAACCTGCCGCAACGCCTTCGTCGTTGTATACGCCGTAGTCATCTTGACCGTAACCGACCGAACGCATACTCAAACCGTTTTGCGTGTCGAGTGCGAACATAGAAAGTTGCGGCAAGCAACCGTAAACGTACAACCAACTGTCGGGGAATTTCTTCCAGCCTATCGACGAAAGGTTTGCAACGGCATTGTCCGAAATGCTTGCGTCTGCGCCTATGATTTGTTCTTTGATTGACGTGTAATTGCCGACCGAGCCGTAATTGAGCGTAAGCGCGGTTATGGACTGGTCGAAAGCGAAGTTAGAACCCGTCATTCTCAACTTGCTGTTTTCGTCCATTGCAGCGGTCAATGCGTCGTAAGTGTTGTACACTCGACCCGTTTCCAAAAGTTCGACTTGCGTTTTTCCGATACCTGCAACGCCTTCGTTCTGATACCATTGATCTCGCACTTCCGGATTCCAACTATTTTGTTTATTCTTGTAGTATGCATAATTCGTTCCGTTTTGCACAGCGCACAGTGACGAAACGCAATTGTTAATAGAATAACAGTCCGATGACTTTATCCTATCCGATCTACTCGACAAATCGCAATAACCCGAAATTGCCGCTCCGTATCGTAAGTTATTCTTGACAGTATGACCTGTAACGATAGAGTAATCTATCGGTTTTACATAAATCGTTCCTACATTATATAAATTATCAAATAATACGTATCCCGTATATCCGCTTTCAGAAACCGGTTCAGACTGTCCTATAAAACCGCCCGCACGCACTTGCCACGAGAACTCATAAGATATATGTCCATAGTTTGTTATGTTACCTGTATTATAGCCTTGCGAAATCTGCAAATCGCCGGCAAGTCCCACAAATCCACCGGATATGGTTCCGCCATAATTTTCACGTCCTATATCCCATGCTTCTGTGATTTTAGGGAATGTGCCGCCGGCAGTTATATTGCCGATATTGTAGCAGTATGCAATTAGTGATCTACCGCCTGTTTTAACGTTATTGTCATATCTTCCAAATTTTTTAGGTTGATATAAAACTCCAACGCTACCGACAAGTCCGCCTATGATATTAGAAAGCGTTAAAATATCACCGGTGTTGTATGACGCATACATTTTCAATATAGAATACTGCCCTGTTACGCCGACGAGGCCGCCGACATAACCAAATATATTTTGCCTTATACCTTCCGAAGCAGCACCTTCTACACCGCCTTCGTCCTCTCCCCAATATCCTGAGTTAGACTTAACGTTGCCCGTATTCGCACAGTTTTGAATTGTCAATGTGGCTTTTGCACTCGAAGTGCCGTCATGCAAACCGATTATACCGCCGACATTGTGTCCTCCGATAATCGCACCTGCGTTTCTGCAACTCTCGATAGTTATATTGCCGGTATAAGCGCCGATAATTCCGCCCGTACCTGAATTAAATCCAATATTCGATGTTCCATATGCGGAATCGATAGAGTCAAACCAATTATGTTTATCGGTTTTTCCGCTTATCGTATATGTGCCTTGCAACGACGTGATATTGCCCGTGTTTACGCACGCTTCGAGTTTGATTCCGTGTCCACCCGCGTTGTAACCGACAATACCTGCAACGTTACGCAAGCCTATGATGTCCGCGTCGTTGGTGCAGTTGTAAAATTCAAGCGCGCCGAACGGTTTGCCCACAAAGCCCGCAACGTCGTATGCCGCCGTCTTTGAAACGACATCTTTCGTTGTTTCGTTGCCGTAACCGTCCGTTTTGCTTGCCGCCATAATCGAACCTGTTATCGTAAGGTTTCTGAACTCTGCGTTTGCGGCGTTCGGGAACACGCTGATGCGATAATATCCGCCACTGTCATAGTTTATGGTTATATAGTGTCCGTTTCCGTCGAACACGCCTTGGAAGTTATTTTCATTGCTGTCCTTGCTTATATCGCCCGCAAAGTTGTAGCCGATGTTGCTTCCCGCGCCCGTACCGTTTGCAGGCGTACTCGTTACCGCAGTGCCGAAATTCAGTTTGCTCGTACTGCTTGCCGTGCCGTAGTGCGCACTGTTGTCGATGACGATATCGCTTGTGAGCAATTTGACGTATTGTTTGTGATAATACGTTTCATCATTTTGGCAAGTGCTGCAATTATCGCGGTATTTTGCGTAATTGTTCGCTCCGCTGTACACGCTGTACGCAAAGTCGTTCCATTCCGCTTGTGTGCTGATTGTGAACGGATTTTCCTTACTGCCGGGGACGAGTTCCGCATAATAGTCGTTGCCCGTTTTGTATTCTTCGTTGTATTTGGGGTCTGTACCCGTGCCGATTGAAACGAGGTACGTTCCGTCGCCCTTATAGTCGAAATACACGTTTGCGCGTATGCTCTTGATTTGTTTGGTGTTCGCCACGTCGAAAACCGCCTCGACCACTTCGACGTGGTATCTTTCGCCGTTGGACGGTTTTTTGAACTTGGAAGCAACGACGTCCTTTGCCGTTTTGTCGTTGGAAGTGTTGTTTTGAGGTATGTCGATAAACTCGATATTTACGATGCACACTTGCATACTCGTGCCTGTTTCCATATCGAGTTTGATTGTCAAAACGTTGTTGACGTTCTTGAATCCGACGAGACTTTCTTTGTTGGACGTTTCGACGTCGCTTCCGCTCGCGTCGTAGAATGCGAGTTGTCTTTGCGTGGGAACGTTGAGAGCGAATTCGAGTACGCCGACAACACCCTGTGTTGCAGTGTTTGCAATGCCTGCAAATGCGCAAAGTTTTTCAAACGACGGATAAGACGAGCCGTTTGAAGTTATGGTGTTCTGATCGACAAGGATATATTTGCCGTATTCGTTTGCGCTGACGGTTGAGAAAGTCGCGCCCGTGTTTGCGATGTAGAACGTCCAACTTGCCTCGATTGTCGGGTTTGTACCGCCGCCGAGCACGCCGCCTTTGGTGATAGATGTGCTTGTGAGGTTAAAGCCCGTCGCAACGCTGTTTCTTATGCTTGCGTTTTCCGTTCTACCCACAAGACCGCCGACATATTCGGTGCCTTGGAAGTTGTCCGTTTCATAGGATATGTTCTCGCCCGAATCCATTGCGCTCACAACCACGCAACCGTCGATCGAGCCGCTCATCATTTCGCCGATAAGACCGCCCACTCTCGTGGCGTTCGAGTCCGTAAACTTGGCTTGAACGACGACATATTGCAATTCGTGTTCGAGATTGTCGGTGAAGCCTGCGATACCGCCTGCATAACTTCCCGCAAACGACACGTTTGCGCCGCCGCTGTACACGTTGAGCGCGCTTACGTCAATAACGCCCGTTTGCGGTTTGTTGCGGAGCACAAGGCGCACGTTTGCGCCGCTGTAACCGACGATGCCGCCGACGTATTCGCCGCCTTTTCCGTTCGTCTTTGACACATGCACGCTTGCGGTGTTTCTGAGTTTGCCGTCGGCTTTCTTTAAGTAGTCGCTGTCGGTGGTCGGCGCAATGCCGAGAGTCGTGACGGACGAGCCTTCACGCACGTCGCCTACGAGGATTTTTTGAAGAATATTTGTTCTGTTTTCTTGATTTTGATTTTTCTCGACTGCAATCTCATTGTAAACCGCGCCTACACTCTGATTTATCTTATCAAGAGCAATATTTCCGAGCGCGCCGAAAATGCCGCCCGCAAAGCCCGTGGCGTAAATATTTGCCGTGTTTTCGAGTTGAACCGCGTTGCCGAAAATTGTCGTACCCTCGCGCCAGAACGAGCCTGCTTGCGAAGAAACGTAGCCCACGATACCGCCGACGAAACTGCCTGCGTTGTGGTTGTTCGTCTTCGGCTCACCTGCGTGTCCGAACGTCGTATTGTTGACAATTTTCCCTTCAGCGAGGGTGAGTGGTTGCTGGCTGGACGTGCGTACTACGAGCATTTCGATTGTCGAATTTTTGCCCATAACGCCGATTACGCCGCCGAGGAAAGACGTCGAAGTCTTGTCAAAGTCGAAAGTGACGTTGCTTGTGTTCCAACCACCATTGCCGAAAACGAGTGCCGCGCTCTCTATGTAGCCGACAAGACCGCCCACCACTTTGGGCAAATATGTCGAATTTTCGTCCGAATACGGTACGGGTTTGAGAGTGACGTTGCCCACCTTGCTCGATTCGACGACGATTGAAGTCAAGTCCGTGCTGTTTGCGGTTTGACGGTATCCGTTGCCTATGAGCGTGCCGAACAGCGCGCCGACATATTCAGTGCCCGACACGGCAAGAGGTCTTGTATCGTTGTTGTATTGCGGCGTAAACGTTACGCTACCCGAGCAATTCGACAAATCCAGCCAGCCGACGAGACCGCCGACATATTTATAGCCGCTCACTATACTGCTGTCGATAGGCGTAAGGCTCTGTTGATTCGATCCGATTTGGGATTTTTCGAAAACCCGCCACTCGCCCGCGATACCGCCGACGTAGAATCTGCCGCTCACGCTCGCATTCAGCATTCTTTGCGGATTTGCAACGGTCGTGTTTTGCGGATTTGCAATGGTCGTATTTTGCGCAAAACCGACTATGCCGCCGACGTAATCGTTGCCGTACACGCAGTCACCGTAGTCGAATTTAATGTTTTTGAGAGTGGAATTCACCGCTTTGCCGACAATGCCGCCGACGTAATCTCTGCCGTGTATGCCGCCCTTATACGTCAAGTCGCCCACGGAAACGGATACTGCGCGTTCGCTCTTGACCGTCAGGTTTTGGATAGTCGCGCCGTCGGTATGACCGAAAAGACCGACATAATCTAACTTTTCTTCGCCGCTTGAATTCGCTTTATTTATAAAGTAACCGATATTATATACATATTTAATCTCATTATTACCGCCGTCTAACGTAGCCTTGAACACTCTGTCTGCGCTGTTGCCTATGGGCAGGAAGTTGGTCAAACCGTCATTGCTGACGTAAGCCGACATATCGATGTTTGCAGTCACGAGGAAATACGCGCCGTTATAAGTTGCGTCTTGTGCGGTTGCGGTGGATTGCGGCGCATAGCAGTATTCCGTGTTTTTAATCGAGTTCCACGCTTTATCTCTGCCGTTTACGATTTGGCTTAGTCTGAGCAGATATTCGGGTCTGTCGATGACGTAGGGATTGTCCTTAGTGCCCCAGTCGTCCGAGTTGGGATTCTTGTCCGACTTCCAGCCGAAATCGCTGTACAAAACCGTATAGTATTTGCTGAGATCGCCCACGAAGTTGTTTTGACCGCTTGCCGTCACTCTCGTGTTTATAGGCGTGGGATTTGCTGACGTGGGCGCTTCGAGGTTTGACAGCGTGTATTCGTTACCGCTGACGAGTCGTGCAATCGTGCCGTCGTTGTACTGAACGTAAACGATAAAGTTTTTGGGCAAATAGTGCTGAACTTCCGTCGTATTCTGACCGTATACAAGCACCTGTTGCACGCCGCTTGAAGCGGATTGCAACGGATAATAATCTACGTTCACGCTAACGCCGCCTCTGGTCGTTCCCGAAATGACGGAAGTCAACTGATTGCCGACGATAAGACCGCTGTCGCCTGCGATACCGCCAAACCAAACTTTCGTCTTGCTCGAATCCGAATTAAAGTTGTCGAAAATGTTGTATGCGAGAATCTGCCACGAATACGTCGCAACGGACTTCGCGTCGTTTACGCTCACGCCCTTATTGTCCGAAAGTTTCGTATCGCTGTTTCCGACGTACGAATTTATATAGTAAATCTCGTAGTTTGTGGTGTCGAGAACGCTAAATCTGCGAGAATACGACCCGACGTTTATCGTGTTTGCGTGATTGTCGATATACAAAACCCACGAATAAATCTCGTGTGACTTACCCGTCGTATCGTTTTCGACGATATAAGTGATACCGTCCGTTGCAAGCAAGCCTTGATGCGCCGCGTTGTATTCAAAAGTATAAATCGTCGAGTCTTTTCCGAAGTCCGCTTTCACCCACCTATTCTCGATTGTGAGTTTGTTTCTGCGGATAATCCACTCGAACGTAACTGTCGTACCCGACAAATCCGCATTGGTATTCGTCGAATGAATCTTAAAGTTTCTCGTGTCGTTCAGCGTATATGTGCGGGAATATGCGTTGCTGCTTGCGTTCGTATACTTCAAATTGCCGCTTGCGGTAAACATATATTCCGCCGCCGTGTAGAACGAGTTTTTGTTGTAAGCGAACGTCACCGACCCCAAACCTTGTTCCGCTTTGTTGTATACAAACTGAATACCGTCGCTCGTGCCGATACGACTGAACAGAGTCGATTGATTGCCGTCTGTCCATTCCCACGCGACGTTAATTGTTTCTTGCGCGATTTCAAAAACTCTGTTTACTCTTTTACCGACGATGACGTCGCCGATTTTTACGAATACGGTCGTGTTATACGCGCCCGCTTTATGCGGATTGCTTCCGCTTTCGATTTGGTTGCCGTTTGAATCGAATGCAAACGTCTTGACGAAATGTTCGGACGGCGAAGCAAGCGAATAATCAAATACAACTCCGTATACGCTATTGTTGGTGTTCGGATTGCTCACCGCGCTTCTTTCAAAGCCTTGCTGTTGACCGTTGTAAATATTGTTTCTCGAATCGTCTATCGTAACGGTGCTTATCGTGCAGTAAATATCACTATTTGTGCTTGCGCCGTACCACGCGGTAATATTAAATGTGGACTTGTCGTTTCTGTTTTCGGCGTTTGTGGGATTGCTGTTTTCAACCTTGCTCGGCGTGAGATAATCCGAACTCGGCACGCCCGTTTTTGAAAGGAAGTATTGACCGGAACTCGGCGCGATATTGCCCGACACCATAAATCCGTTGATGTTGTTGAACACTCTGACAACTTCACCGTTTTCGGTTGCGTTGACGTATTCCGCAATCTTAGTCCAACTATTATACGACGTATAAGCACTTCCGCTGATAATTGCGGGTTTGAAAGTAAATGCAGAGTTATACACCAAGTATTTTCCGCCGTTCGTCGTGGACGGTGCTGATGCGCCGCTTGCAATGACATAGTTGGTGTTGTCGATAGTTGCGTTTTGAGTGCCCGAAATCGCGTAAGTCGTGTTAGTCGTATAGCAGTTATACACGCGCGTGGAAGTCAACGACGTGCTTGCTCTCGGATTGCCGACAATACCGCCGATATTCTTGTCGGAAGCAGTGCTGCTTGTCAAAACCGCACCCGAACTGAAACAATACGAAATCGTCGCAACGTCCTTTTTCGACGTTCCGTTTGCAAAGAAATAACCTGCAATGCCGCCCACCGTGCCGTGCTGCGTTGCGGCAATACTGCCCTCGTTGTAGCAGTTTGCAAAAACCAACGAATCTTTGTCGTTTCTCGTGGTTTCGATACGTCCGCCTATGCCGCCGACGTTTCTGTCACCCGTTATACCTGCGGTGTTTTTGCAGCCTTGAACAATAAGTTTATTTGAATCCGCTTCCGAGCGACCGATAATGCCTGCAACGCCGTTGGATTCGGGACTGCTCGACACCGTTCCGCTGTTTTGGCAACTCGTAATCGTGACGTTCGCATTGTTCGTCATTGCGCCGAGCACGCCCGCAACGCCGTCAAAGCCCATGATGCCGCCCGCGTTTGCCGAGTCGGTAATGGCAAAAATACCGTTCGCGCTGCCGACGATACCGCCAGTGTAACTGCTACCCGTAACGCTTGCGTTGTTTCTGACGTTTGAAATGGTCGTGCCGTCGTTATCTGTTCCCGAAGCATAGCCGACAACGCCGCCTGCGTCCTCGCCTGCCGCCAAGAAATCGAACTCGGAAAACTGAATGATGTTTTCCGAATTTGCATTTTTCCCTTGAACGTGACCTACGCTTGCAATATAAACCCAGTAATATTGATACTTGTAAGTTTTATTTGCTGCAAAAGCATATTCGTGTCGTTGGTCGTCATCGATAGGAATGTTGATGTTGCTACTGTCGAAAACGATTTTCCAATCGCCTGAATACGTTTCCCCTTCAGGCGTATTACCTGCGCTTGTGTCTTTGTTATAGTTTTTTGACGGCCACCTGTCTTTCGAGTTTGAACCCCAAATTCTCACGACTTTCGGCCTTCTGTTTGAAACGGTCGTCGTATCGTTTCCGTTGTAAATCGCAAAACCCGAAACAGCAACTTTACTTCCTAAATCGGCAACGAAACTCATAGCCGAGTTTTCTTTGCCGCAGAATTTATAATCGTTACCGACTTTTCCGTCGAAAACTTTATCGAATCCTTGACCCGAAACATTACCGCCGTCGTATTGTTTGATACTTGTTGACAAATCGTTATCTGTCGAATATCTTGCGGTGACGGTTGCATTGTTGGTTACGTTGTAAATCGTCGTGTTGAGTGCGTAACCCACAACGCCGCCGACATACTTTGAGCCTTTCACCGCCCCCGAAATCGTGAGGTGTTGGATTGTCGCGCCGCTCGTATAGCCGAACAGTCCGACGTAATCGCCCGCCACATTTATGGACAACGCAATGGTATTGCCATTGCCATCAAATGTTCCGGAAAATACAGCGGTGTTTGTGCCTATCGGCGTAATATTGCCTGCCGAGAATGAAGCGGCAAGTTTGAAATACGCGCCCGAATACGTATTGTCTGTTGCGGTGACGTACTCGTACGTTGTACTTATGCTGTTAACCGCATTTGTTGTGCCGCGTACTATGCTCGACAATCTTGCAAGTTGGCCGTCATTTCGGATTATGTACGGATTGTGCGGACTGCCCCATTTGTTGGTGTTGATATTGTTTTTGTTGATTCCGCTGTTTTCAACACCGAAATCGCCCTCTTTTATAACAACTTCGAAGCCCGTTATGACAAAGTTTCCTGTAACAATATTATCGCAGTTTTTGACAGTGATTTTATCGCTTGCGATTGCAAACGTGTTTTGACCCGACGTTGCCGGTATAGATTCGTAAAAATTGTACGCACTCGAATCAATATCAACGCTGAACGGATGACTTGTCAATGCCGTACCGCCGCTTGTTGCAGATATAACGATGTTGTTTTGCAGTCGTTTCTCTACGTTTACGCCATAATTGAATGTTGCGTTCGACACACGCAAATACAAAGGCGTGATTGTCCAATTCGCCTGTTTGCGGCCAACAACATATGTTGCGTTACCGACTTTAATCTTTGCATCGGAAATAACGACATATGTGCCTGCATTTGTTTTGTTTATTGTCGGCGTGCCTGTGGGATTGCCGTTGATGTCGCGGTCGAAATAGAACGTTGCGAGTGCTTCGTAGCCTGTCGGCAATGCAAAACCGCCCACTTGCTGTGCGTATGCGTTGTAAACCTTGCTTGCGACATCTATGCCGATTTGTTCGACTTGCGCATATATATCGTTTGAGGTTGTAGCATTATAATATACATCACAACTTATATTGCCTTGTGTAATAGCGGTTGAACTCGTGCTGTTTTGCGCCGTATAACCTTTGCCGACCTTATACGGAAGCACGGCTGTGCCTTTGTTGTCCGAAAGTTTGAGATAATTGCCGCTTGTAACGCTCGTAGAAATCTTGAAACCGTTGATATCTTGGCTCAAAATGCTCGTCCAATCCACTTCCGTTTCGCCGCCTTTTATGGCAATCGGAGTGACGGTGAAAGCCGTCACGAGTTTTCTGCCAAGAGTGCTGACAATGGCTTGCGGATTCGAAGCCGTTGTATCGACAGACAATTCGTTGACCGCCCACGAATTCTCGACCGTACCGCCCAAGCCGGAGATTGCGCCGATATGGCCCGTGTCGTAGCGGTATTTACGTTGACCTTGTATATCATAGCAATACTTAATCATGCTTGACGAATTGCCCGCGATACCGCCCAAATAATCGTTGCCTTCGATTCGTGCGCTTCTTGCGTCGGACGAATCAAATGTGAGAGAAGAATCGTAAATATTTGCACAATAAGAAATCTCTGTTCGTGCATATCCGACGATACCGCCAACAAAGTTAGAATTGGACAAATAATTGCCGCTTTCCGTCAAAGCCGAAATGTATCCTTTGTTGTAGCAATGAGAAACACTTGCGTTTCCGCACGTAAAGCCTGCAATACCACCGACAAACACACCGCTTGCCGATATCTCGTTATTTGCAACAACGCTTGTACCTCTGACATATGCTTCGTTCACAACATGCGAAATCGTCACGTCGTCAGCATATCCGACAACGCCACCCGTATAAGAGCCGCCGAAAACCGAACCTGCTATCTTTATATACGATATATTCGCGCCGATTGCATATCCAAACAATCCGACATTATTCACGCCGCCCTGTCGCAGGTTCAAATATATCGTTCTCTGACTTCGAGCATTTGCATTATTAAGACTTCCACCGTAAATTGTGCCTGCAAAATAGTTGCTTGCATTCCTACCGATCGGAACAAGTTCCACAGGCGCGCTCGCCGACCCGATATTCGCCGAAATGACAAAATAGCAGTTTGCAAATTTATTATCCACTGCGACGACGTGGTCTGCCGTAACCGCGCCGCCATCGCTTCCGACAATGCTGTTGAGTTCCGTTTGCGTGCCGTTGACAATGCCTGACAAGTTTTTCAAATGCGTAGCGTTTTGTATGACGTATGGGTTGGATAAACTTCCCCATTTACCGCTTGCATTGTCAAATTTTCCAAAATCGCCCTCGATAATCTCAATCGTGACTTTTCTAATGCCCCTTATCGTAGTGCCTTTTTTAACTGTAATCGTCACAGTATAGGTTCCCTTAGTAATCGGCGTCTGCGAGCTATCAATACCACTGCTATCCTTGTAAACAATAGAGGTAGTAAATCCATCTATTGCTGATGACATGTAGTCCTTTTTCCCAGCCAATACAACAAGGTTATGCACAGACGAGTTGTATGGATTGTTTGAGTCAAAAACTTGTCCGTTGAATACAAACGGAATCTCTTTATATTGTGCAGTGATGTTGCAATAATAAGGCTTAATTGCCAAACTGTCATTTGTATTTGATGATACAACTATTCCGCTTTGACTTGTATACTGCCAATTGCTGAAATAATATGGGTCGTTTGAAGTTGAAAATGACACTGTTTTTGTGTCTTCAATATTAGAAAAACCCGACACAGATGTTGCAGAAAGAGAACCAGCATTGTATGGCGATATCGATACTGGTATATTTTCGTTACCCAAAAAAAGTTTACATGATATATTCTTAAAACCACCAGCAAGATCTCCGTCAGAAATTGCCGCAAAAATCAGTCTAATGCCTGTTGCCGAGTTTGGCAATTTGTATTGTGAAGAATAGCTTGTCGCTCCCAACGTTAACGTTGTATCATCATTTGGATCATCCCAATTTGTTCTATCAGCATATTCTGTAAAAGTATTGTTCCATGATGCATTGTTACCAGATCTATTTGAACCAACAATTGAATTTGTTGGTGCAGAATGTGTTCCTATATAGTTTATTGCGTAAGCATACTCATCATTTGTGCCTTCATCAAAATTACCCACAACGCTAGAATAAAAACTCACTCCGACTGTTTTTATAGCAGCCTTGATCTTATCATCAAATTCAAACTCGAGCCAATAAACATAGGCTTTGTCGCTGCCGTTACCATCATCATAACCAAAACCTTTATTGTACACCCTTCCCCACGATTTGAACGATACCCATTGAACTGATAAACTATTGCTTACATCTGAGCTATAGTAGAAATTTGACAACAATGTCTTATCGTTAGGATCCGAGGAAACATTATATTTAGGTGCAATCTCAACACCATCTGTTGATAATTTAATATTGGATTGCGAAGAAGTGTACGAATTCGTATTGCTTGAAATTACCTTGATTCTGCTACCAATGCCACTAGAAGCACTTGCAACGTTATTTTCGATTATGCCGTTTTGTTGAAGGTTTTCTTCAATGCCGAAAGCACCGGAGAGCGTGCCGGCAAAGACAAGGACAAACATCACCGCAAGCAGCAATCCGCTCGCAGTCCACTTCATACACTTTTTCAGTTTGGTTTGTCCTATCCTTGTACTTCTCATTTTACTCTCCGTCTGTGTGCGCATACACGCATTATTTTATATATTTTATATTATATATACAATCCAAGCAATCGTTTTATTGGACGATTTGCAAAGTTTTTTCAAAAAATTTTCCTTATGTCATTCAGAGGAGCAACATCGTTGCGACGTAGGAATCAAGGCGAAGCCGCATTTCGCTTCGATAGATTCCCACGCTATCGCTCGGAATGACATATGGAAGATTTAGATTTAATTTATCCGCTTGTCATTGCGAGGAACAATGAAATTGTGACGTGGCAATCAAGGCAAAGACGCAATTTCGCTTCGCTGGATTCCCGCGCTGTCGCTCGGAATGACGAGAGGAAATTTTATCAAAAAATTCCGAAATTCCGTTGACTATCGCGCTATGCGGATTTATACTCAATATACCCCCATAGGGTATACGAGGTACACAATGGAAAACAACGAAAAACAACAATGTACGGCTTGTTGCTCGTGTTGCACTCATCAAAAGCACACGCCCCGAAGCGAAGAAGAATTGAAATCGCTCAATTCGCGGCTCAATCGCATAATCGGGCAACTCGGCGGAATCAAAAATATGCTCAACGATAATCGCTATTGCGGCGACATACTCATACAGTTGTCGGCGGTACAGCGCGCGCTTGAAAGTTTCGGTTACGAGATACTGGGCGAACACCTCAAAACGTGCGTGGTGGAAAACGTGCAGGACGGCAACGTACAAATTCTCGACGAAGCGATTGAACTCATCAAGAAAATGAAATAATAGGTGACGTATGGAAAAACAAAAATTCAACGTATCGGGAATGTCGTGTTCGGCTTGCTCGGCGAGAGTCGAGAAAGTCGTGGGCGCACTCGACGGCGTAAAGAGCGTAAGCGTAAGTCTTTTGACCAACTCTATGCTCGTCGAGTACGATTCGCCGCTCACGGCAAAAGACATATGCAAAGCGGTGGCGGAAGCAGGCTACAAAGCCGCCCTCGCGAGCGACAAATCCGAAAAGAAAGACAAAATGAATCCCATACTCGTTATGGTGATTCGCCTTGCGATTTCTATCGCACTGCTCTTGCCGCTCATGTACGTTTCGATGGGTGTGGTTATGTGGGACTGGCCGCTGTCGTTCAAGGACGACCCGATGGCAATAGCGATATACGAACTTGTGCTGTCGCTGGTGATTATGGTTGTCAACGGCAAGTTCTTCGTGAGCGGCACAAAGAGCCTTATCCACCGCGCGCCGAATATGGACACGCTCGTATCGATGGGCAGCGCAATATCCTTCGTATACAGCGTCGCGCTTATGATACAGGCAGGCGTACACCCCGAACATCTTCACCACCTTGCGCACAACTTGTACTTCGAGTCGGCGGCAATGATACTCGCGCTCATAACGCTCGGCAAAACTTTGGAATCATACAGCAAAGGCAAAACCACTTCTGCAATCAAAGGACTTATGAATCTTGCGCCCAAGACGGTGCGAGTGCTTAAAGACGGAATGGAAACGGAAATCCCCGTATCCGATTTGAACGTCGACGACCTGTTCACGGTGCGCCCGGGCGAGAACTTTGCCGCCGACGGCGTGATAGTGAGCGGCGAAACGACGGTCAACGAATCGTCCGTCACGGGCGAGAGTATGCCCGTTGACAAGAGCGAGGGTTCGAGCGTCATTTCCGGCACTACCAACCTCAACGGATTCGTAACCGTAAGAGCGCAAAAAGTGGGCGAAAACACCACCCTTTCGGGCATCGTAAAACTCGTCGAGGACGCGTCCGCTTCGAAAGCTCCGATTGCAAAAACGGCAGATAAAGTGTCGGGAATATTCGTACCAACCGTCATTTTGGTTGCTTTGCTCGTTTTTGTGGTTTGGATTTCAATCACCAAAGACGTCGAACAATCCCTCAAACACGCAATCAGCGTTCTGGTCATAAGTTGCCCTTGCGCCCTTGGTCTTGCAACCCCCGTCGCGATTATGGTCGGCAACGGAAAAGGCGCGAAAGCAGGCGTGCTTTTCAAGACCGCAACCGCCCTCGAAGAAGCGGGCAAAACGGATATAATCGTGCTTGACAAGACGGGCACGATAACAAAGGGAACGCCCGTCGTAACCGACGTAAAGTCGCTCAGAACAATCGGACAAAACGACTTGATTGTGCTTGCCGCAAGGCTCGAATCGGGAAGCGAACACCCTATCGCTTCGGCAATCGTCAACCGCGCAAAAGAGATTTCAAGCGGCGAAATTCCTGCCGCCGACAACTTTCAAAACTTGTCGGGTCACGGCATAAAAGGCACGCTCGACGGACTCGACGCACTCATCGGCAACGCCTCGTTAATGCGTGAAAATTCCTTGCTTACGAACGAGGCGGAAGACGTCGCAAACGCGTTCTCAAAGCAAGGCAAAACGCCGCTTTACTTTGCTCTCGACGGCAAAATCGCGGGTGTGATTGCCGTTGCGGACGAGATAAAACCCGACAGCGCGCAGGCAATTTCCACCCTCAAAAAGCAAGGTTTGCGCGTGGTTATGCTCACGGGCGACAACTCGCTCAGCGCAAAAACCATTGCGGACGAGTGCAACGTAGACGCGGTCATTTCCGACGTATTGCCGCAAGACAAAGACCGCGTGGTATCTTCCCTCAAAAAGTACGGCAAAGTCGTTATGGTCGGCGACGGAATAAACGACGCCCCCGCCCTCTCTCGCGCGGACGTCGGCATAGCAATCGGCGCAGGCACGGACATCGCCATAGACAGCGCGGACGTCGTGCTTATGAAGTCGAGCCTTTCGGACGTGGCAAAAGCCGTCACGCTTTCGAGGCGTACCCTTCTCAACATAAAAGAAAACTTGTTTTGGGCGTTCATATACAATGTCATTTGCATACCGATTGCGGCAGGCGTGCTCTCTTTCGACCCGATAAACGTCACGCTCAATCCTATGATTGCCGCGGGCGCGATGAGCCTTTCCAGCGTATGCGTGGTGCTCAACGCGTTGAGGCTCAACCTCGTAAATTTGAACAAGCATGCCAAGCGCAAAAAACCACCCGTAAATTTCGACGTGAGAGAGGTTATACAAGCGGTAAAATCAAACGAATCCGCGCATAAAGACGGCGAGCGAACTCAAACTATAACTGCCGAAAACACGCAAAATATCGAAGTTTCGGGCGCGGAAAATCAAGCGGCAACCGAAGCAAGAGGCGATATTGCAAGCGGAAATCAAACGATTTCGGCACAAAATAATCAAAAGGAAGGAAACACTATGCAAAAAACGATTTCAATCGAAGGAATGATGTGTATGCACTGCGTAAAGCACGTCAAGGACGCACTTTCAAAGTTAAGCGGCGTAACGGAAGTCGAGGTATCTCTCGACGATAAAAACGCGGTCGTCACGCTTGCGACGAACGTTGACGATTCCGTCTTGAAATCCGCCGTCGAGAACGCCGGCTACGACGTAAAAGGCATAAAATAAGCGGAATAAAGACGTAAATCAGGCGTAAAAAAACAATAAATTAACCCCTAATGCGACGTTGCTTCGGTTAGGGGTTATTAATTTTATTTAGGATATTCAAATCTTCCTCAACCCACGCACAGCGTGGATTTCACCCGAACGCAGTGAGGATTTCATTCTCGCAAAGCGAGAATTTCACCGTTGCGAAAGCAACGATATCATTGATTGTGCGTTTAGCGGAAATTTTTCGGCTAAACGTGCAATCTTCTTGCCGTTCTTTGGTCGAGGTCGTAAACGAAGTTCTTGTCCTCGTCGCCGTGAAAATCGCTTCCGCCCGTAGGCAACAAGCGGTGCTTTTCCATAAGTGCGACAAAGTTCTTCTTGTCCTGTTCGTTGTGCGAGGGATAATTGAGTTCCATTCCGTCGAGTCCGAATTGTTTGAGACCGCCGAGCAACATATCGAGGCGTTTGTCGAGCAAGTATTTTTTCGGGTGAGCGACGGAAGCGAAACCGCCGTATTTTTTTATGAGTTTCACCGCCTCGACGGGCGTAAGTCTTTTTGCCTCGCAATACGCTTTCGCCCCGGGTTTAAGGTATCTGTCGAAAGCGTCGTTGATATCTCTGCAATAGCCTTCTTTCACGAGTTGGCGCGCCATATTCATACGCCCGAGTCCGTTTGCCGAAAAGTCGATGTCGACATCGATTCCAAGGTCTTTGAATTTTTGACCTATGCGGATATTTCTATCCTTGCGCATATCCTGCACTTTTTGCAATTCTTGCACGAAATCGGGGTTTTTGTAGTCGATATTGTATCCTAAAATATGGATTTCGCAAATTGAAAAGGTGCTCAGTTCTATTCCGCCGACAAATTTTATGCCGACTTTCTGCGCCTCGTCGCGCCCTTCGTCAAGCCCCGCCACGGTGTCGTGGTCGGTGATTGCCATAACGTCCAAGCCCTTGTTTTTTGCCCAGCGCACGACTTCTACGGGCGAGAGAGAGCCGTCGCTTTTGTTTGTGTGAATGTGCAAATCAGCCTTCATACGTTTCGTCCTCAAACGTGATTTCGTCATCGGCAGACGACGCTATAAGTTGTTCCATATCAGGTCCTTTCTCGTCGGAAAGGCTGTTGACTTTGTTGAGTTTTTTGCCGATGATTCTCGTGCGTTCTTCGGCGTTTTCAAGCGACTTTTTCACGGTGTCCAAACGGTCGCCCGTCTGTTTTAAGTACTTCGTGAACAGCGCGAAATCGCTCATAAACCCTTGCAAAAGTTTGCCTATTTCGGTGCTTCGTTTTTCGATTGCGACGCTTCTGAATCCCATTTGCAAACTGTTGAGCAACGCCGCAATCGTGGTCGGTCCGCACACCACGATTCTGAACTTGTTTTGGATGTCCTCGACAAGTCCTTCGCGTTTGATAATCTCCGCGTACAAGCCCTCGGTGGGAAGATACATAATCGCAAAATCGGTGGTTTTGGGCGGATTGACATACTTGTCTCTTATGCTCATGGCCTCGCCTTTCACGCGAGCCGCAAGAGCCTTGCTTGCCGCTTCCACGCCGTCGGGGTCGCCCTTTTCGGACGCTTCGACGAGGCGCGCGTAGTCCTCGACGGGAAACTTTGCGTCAATGGGCAACAGCACTTCTTCGTCGCCCTTGCCCGGCATACGAATGGCAAAGTCCACCATATCTTCGCTTCCCCTCTTTATGCGCACTTGCTTTTGATATTGCTCGGGCGCGAGGATTTGCGCAAGCAGATTTTCAAGCGACACTTCCCCCCACGTTCCGCGCATTTTGACGTTTTTGAAAATGCGGTTGAGGTCGTTGACGCCCGTCTGCAAGTTTTGAAGTTCGGAAAAAGTCCTGTTGATTTCTTCGAGCCTGTCGTTGACGATTTTGAAAGACTGATTGAATCTCGTTTCGAGGGTCGCGCTGAGTTTTTCATCGACGGTTTCGCGCATTTTTTCGAGTTGCTTTGCGTTGTCCTCTTTCATCTCTTTCATACTGTTTGCGTTAAGAGCCGTGAGAGTCGCAATGCTTTGCTCGTTTGCCACGCGAAGCGCGGCTATGCTTTGGGCGGTTTGGGTCTTGACTTCTTCCAAGCCTCTTTGCGTAATTTGCACGAATCTGTCCATACGCTCGCCCACCGACTTTATGTTTTCGGACTGAACGTTGAGCGTTCCGAGCAACATAGAGTTGTTGATTTTCATAGCGGTGTCGATTTCGTTTTTGAGTCTTTCGTTTTCCTCTCTAACGCCTGCAATTTCGGCGTTTGCGGATTTTCCACCGCTTTTTTTGAGCAAAAGGACGCACATCGCAATGCAAGCGATAGAAAGTGCGATGCACACCGCAACCATAACGTACAATCCTGTCATATCAGCCTCACTTACTTTGTATTTTCTGTTTGTTTTCTTATCGTTTATTCTTTCCGTTTACCGTTGATTTTTCTTTGTTTCGGCGTCGTTTTTCTTGCCGATTTACTTACCGCTTTATTCTTTTTTCGGCGTATTTTTCGACATACGCAAGAGCCTTATCTCTGTCGTTGAGCGCGGGATTCATAACCGTATCGAGCCACAACTCGTTGAGAATCGTAGCGCGCGATTTTTCGTCCACGCCGATATTTACAAGGTCGTTTCCGTTTATTTTCAAATCTTTCACCGACAGCGGCGAACCGTCCTTTTGCATTTCGATAGCGATATTGCGGATTCTGTTTTCTCTGTCGATTTTCCCCGACGAAGCCATCGCGTCTGCGTCCATAAGGTCGCAAAGGTCGAAAATCACGTCGTAGTTTATCGCAACGAATCGCCTCAACTTTGCCGCCTTCGTATCGCCGTTTATGTCCGTCATATGCAACGCCACGAGTTTGACGATTCTCTTTCTTTTAGCGGTCGGCAATTTGAATCTCTTGCAAATCTCGTCCGCCATTTGCGCCCCTATGCGAGCGTGGTCATGCATATTCCCGTTTTGTCTTATCGCTTCCGCCTTGCCAACGTCGTGCAAAAGCGCGGCAAATCTCAATCTCGGCGGCGCGTACTCGCAGGCTTTGAGCGAGTGATTGAAAGCGTCGTAAAGGTGATATTTCTTCGGTTGTTCCACGTCTTTGAGCGTTGTAAGTTCCGGAAGAAGCATATCGAGGATTCCGAGTTCGTCGAGCATTTCAACGCCCCTGATATGCGCGTTTTTCAATCCGAGTTCCTTGTGTTTCGTATCGGCAACGAGGATTTTTTCAAACTCGTCGCGCACTCTTTCGGCCGCCAAATCTTTGACTCGCCACGCGTTTTTTCTTGCGGTTTCGAAGGTATTTTTTTCAACCTCGAATCCGAGTTCGGCGGCAAATCTCACCATACGCAAAACTCTAAGTCCGTCCGCCTCGAACACCACGCTCGGCTCGTCGGCGGTGGATATAATTTTGTTTTTTATGTCGTCGATACCGCCGAGCAAATCGACGATTTCGCCCGTTTCGACGTCCTTATATAAGGCGTTGCATTTGAAATCTCTGCGCCTTGCGTCAAGGCTCATATCCGTTGTGAAAGCAACGTCTTTTGGGGTATGCTCGCCGCTTGCCGAGTCGTAACTGTCCGTGCGAAAAGTCGTGTATTCGCACACGAATTTTCCGCAAGATATATGCACCGTTCCCATACGCAGATTTTTGTCCGAAACGACGAAATCGGTGTTTAACAATATCTTTTTGACGTCTTCAACCCTAAGTTTCGAGCAAACGTCGATGTCGAACCGCTCTATGCCGAGCAGTTCGTCACGCACCGCGCCCCCAACTTCGTAGAGTGTCGCATAGGGTTTTATAAGGCTTGCAAGCAGTTTGAGTTTATCCTCTTTTTCAGCCACCGTAGACCTCTGGGGCAAGCACGCAAACGTCTTTGAAGTTTCTCATCTTTTCGTCGTAATCGAGACCGTAGCCGACCACGAATTCGTTTTCGATTTCAAAGCCGACGTAATCGCCTTTGAAGTCCACTTTACGTCTTGACGGCTTGTCGAGAAGCGAGCAGACTTTGAGGGATTTCGGCGCGCGCGCAAGCAAAAGTTTTTTGAGATAGCAAAGCGTGATTCCCGTGTCGATGATGTCCTCGACGATAATCACGTTTTTGCCTTTGATGGGTTCGGACAAATCCTTTATCATCTTCACTTCGCCGCTCGAACTCGTGCCCGAGCCGTAACTCGAAACCGCGATAAAATCAATCACGACGTCGCCTTCTATTTCTCTGACGAGGTCTGCAAAAAATATGCTTGCGCCTCTTAAAGTGCAAACGAGCGTGACGGATTCGCCCTTATAGTCGTTTGAAATTTGCTTTCCGAGTTCACTCACTCTTTTTGCGATGTCTTGTCGTTCGATAAGAACTTTCTTGATTTCCTTGCCGTACATTTTTATATCTCCATAATATTATTTTCTTTGGTGCGTTTTCGGTACACACGCTTATTTTTTCGTAAGTTTCAATATGTCTTTCGTATTTTCGTCGATTGCGACCTTTTTGGAAATTTCCAAACCGAAGACTGTCAAGACCTCGTTGCCGCTTGCAAGCAACACAAGCGAATCTCTTTTCCTCAGCGGCACTTTTTTGTCCGTAAAAAAGTCCCCGATGCTCTTTGTGCCGCCGCCGAATTTTTCAATAAAATCGCCGTCTTTTCTGTATCTCAAAACGGCGTTTTTCGTCACTTTGTCGCCGTCTATAAAAAGCGCGCCCTTGCCCTTTTGCGCCTCGTATTCTTTTCTGTTCGAGTGCTTAACCGACACGCCGAAGTCGTCAAAATCTCTCACTTCGAACTTTGTTTGAGGCATATCGATTGCATTGCCGCAAGTGCCGTCTTGCCTTGAAAAAACGAGGTTTTCGCCCTCTTTATGCACGCAGATTCCGTGTGTAAGTTCGATTCTTTTTCCGTTTTGGGCTTTTGCAAGGTCGAACACGAGCGGAAAATGGCGTTGCTCTATGTCTTGACAAACGCCGAGAAGTTTTGCCGCTTTCAGCACGAGTTCTTTGCCTTCGAGCGAGCCGTCCATACACTTGACGTTCACAGCGACTTCGCCGTTTTCGAGTTTCAAACTCGGCGTGTTTTTATCGATATAGTCGCAAATTTCGTTTGCGTTTTGGCAAAGCCTCGACACCGACGTGCAAAGATACGGGAATTTTTCCTTGATTCTTGCAAGTTCGGCGCGGATAAAATTGCGAGTGTACGCCGTATCGGCGTTTGTTTCGTCCTCGACAAACGGAAGCGAGTTTTGCTCGACGAAAGCGTTTATATCCTCTCTCGTGCAGTTGAGAAGAGGACGAATATAGCGGCCGTTCATCTCTTTCATACCGCAAAGACCTCTAACGCCCGTTCCGCGGATTATGCGCATAAATATAGTTTCCGCTTGGTCATCGGCGTGATGCGCAAGCGCGATATAGTCACACTTGCCCTCTTGAAGAACCTTGTCGAAAATCTCGTATCGCAAAATGCGCGCGCCTTGCTCTGTCGTGTAGCCGTTTTTCTCGCAAAACGACGGCACGTCGAGTGAAAAACTCAACAGCGGAATGTCGTATTTTTTGCAAAAATCCGCAACGAATTTGCTGTCTTTGAGGCTGTTTTCGCCTCTTATTCCGTGTTCGACGTTGATTGCAATCAAAGGAATATCCGCCGTTTTGAGCGCATAGGCAAGCGCGACGGAATCTCTGCCGCCGCTGAGCGCAACGCCTATTTTCTTGCCCGAAAAAGACGGATTTTCAAAAAACTTATTCAAATTTATTTGAATATCGTTTGCCATACGGCAATTATACAGCAAACGGGCAAAAAACACAACACATTATGTCATTTGCTGCGCACACACGAAAAATCACACCATAAAAAGCCGCATTGCAAGCACGGTGCAATCGTCGTTTGCGCCCTTTTGCAGTGCTTTTTCGAGGATTGCGTCGGCGAGCGTTTGAGGATTTTGCGTGTCGATTTCGTCAATCGCTTCGCAAACGCCGGAACCGTCGAGCACGTCAAACACGCCGTCGCTCATCATAAGAAGCATATCGCCGTCGAAAAGTTGATAGCGTGACGTTATGCTCTCTACGTCGTCCACAATTCCTATGGGGGCGCAAGTGCAAGTGAGCATTTCGATGTTTTCTTTGCGAATGATGAAACTGCTTGCCGAGCCGAGTTTTACGACATCGAGACCGCCCGACTGCATATCGAGCACCGCTATGTCGAGAGAAGAAAACATATCTTCCGCACCTATTTTGAGCAACTTGTTGGCAAGGCTCAGAATTATGCCCGAATCTATGCCCGCGCGGTAGAAACTTTCAATCATACGCACGGCGTTTTTGCTGGTTTTGCTTGCGTTGCTTCCGTGTCCCATACCGTCGCAAATGGCAAAAAGTCGGCGCGTTCTCGACGGACAAAGCACGCTGACGGTGTCGCCGCTTTCGCTTTCCTCGCCGTATCTTTTCTGCGCCGTGCCGAACGCCACTTCATAGACCGGCGCGCACTCGAGATATATCGCTTTTTGCGAGCCTTTGTCCTGAATTTTGGACACTTCCATTTTGCAGCCGAGATGTTTAGATACGATTTTTGCAACAACGGCTTTTTGCGCGTCGGAATCGCGAACGAGCAACGTCGCGCTCGATTTCGAACCTTCGCCGCATATCACTATTTCGCTTGCCACGACGTTGTGTTTGAGAAGTTCGCTTTTCAGAAGTTCCACGTCGTCGGAAGCAAAATTGACTTGCTCGGCGCAAGAGGTCGCAAGCGAATCGAGAACGAGCGCAACCCCCGCAAACTGCTCTGACATCAGACTTTTGCACGCAACGAGGCTCTTTGCCTCGCTCATTCTCTTTTTGTACGCTTCGGCACTCGTGTTTATCGCAGAGGCGAGCGAGTGCATATTCGAGCATCTACTCGTCACAAACGGCGGCATATCGAGAATCGTAACCTTGCCCCTGTTGACCGCCGCGTCCGCCATAGGCAAGAGTACGCTTGCCGTATCCGAGCCGAGCGCGGTGAAACATATCTCTCTGTCTCGGCAACGTCCGCAAAAACTTTTTGCAACATCCTTTGCGAGTTTGTCGGGGGAACACTCGGACGAGTTTTGCGCAACTTGTTCGAGATTTTTGGACATATCGTAAAACACGTCGGAAGCGGACGAAAGCCTTGCGGCGAGTTCTCTGCCTCGTCTGTTCACGACGCCCGTGTACGCTCTGCGGTTATCTCCTTTCGCAAGTCCGTTGATTTTTGTGGTTACGGACGATGGAATACACAACGCGCAAATCACGCCGACGGCGCACATCGTGAGCGATTGCCACCCTGCGCCCGAATACGCTTCGATAAGCCACTCTATGCTCTCTATTGCGACGATTGCAAGAGCGGACGACCACTTTGTGAACGGCGAAAACGCAACCGCCGCCGTTGCGAGCGCGACCGCCGCACCGAGATAGGTCATATTCCACCTTGCAACGCTCATACCCGCGCCGAGCAATATGCCGACGAAAAGCGTAGTTTGCGGTTTGAAACAAACCGAGCAGAACAGCACGCAGAAAGACAACACTGCGCCGTATGCGTAAAAGCCGTAACCGCCAACGCCCGACAGTGCGTAACCCGTGACTGCGAGAGTTATGCCGCCGCAAATGAGTTCGTCAACGGTTGCCTTGTGCAGAATAGAGCGCACGAACACCGCATACGCGCAAATGCCGAAGCAAAAAGTCATCACTATGGCAAACAACGCCGACAGTCCGAATCTTAAATAATTGCCGTCGAAAACGCAACCGCACGCAACATAGGGAATCATACCGGCAAGCGCACAAAGGGCAATCGACCAAAGGGGCACGTTTTTGCGGAATTTGTAGAAAATCGCATACAGCGCGACGAGTATCACGACGGGAGCAAGCGCATACAGAAGCATACGCCAGTCGGGCGTAAAAACGACGTTTGCGACGATGAAGCAAGGCGATACGGCAAGTATGTTTTGCCGTGCGAAAACGAGGGCGCAAAACAGCGCGAGCGAGAATGCAAAACCGAAAGACGGCACGCTCGCAAACAAGAATAACGCAAGACCTTCGAGGGTGAACGCAACCGCCGTTTTTGCGCTCATCTTCAAATCGAAGGTGGGAAACACTTTTCTTTTGGCGGTGAGAATATGGTTTTTCATACCGCAATTTTAGCAAATTCGTCGTGCCGAATTTTTCTTTTTCGGTGCGCAAAAAACGCTATTCTTTCTTATGCCGTCGAAAAAAGTCAAAACTTTTATTGTCCGAAAAAGCGGTTTTATCGTTGCTTTTTGAATATATAAACGCCGCATTTTGCAATCATAAACGAATCGCCCGCAATCAACAGTTACGACCTTATATAAGTTTGACAAAGACGGAATAAGCGCATATAATCAATTTATCAAACGCATCGGCAAACAAAAAGTTTAAGGTTATTATGCAAAGCAAAAGACTTGAAAACATCAAGAATATCACCCTTCTCGCGCTTATGCTCGCGCTGACGATAATCTTTTGTTTCGTTCCGGTGCAGTTCGGCACGATAACCCTTGCGCTTATGATTTTGCCGACGATTATTCTTGCGCAAGTCGCTTCTTTCAAGGCCTCGCTCGCAATGGGAATTATGATGGGAATTGTCAACTATATCGCGTGGTTCACCACAAAAGCCGCTTCCCCCGTCGCGCCGATTTTTCAAAATCCGCTCGTCTGCATATTGCCGAGAATACTCATTGCGGTGGTTTGCTATTTCACGAGATACGAGCTTCAAAAATGCGCTTTTTACGCGCGTATGAAACGCGCGTGCAATTATGAATATATGCGCCAAACCGCATATGAGAGCACCCTCGATTCTTCCCTCGAAAACGCGTCGAACAAAAGTGCAAACTCGCAAAACAACGCTGCGAAAAATCACGATTCCGACAAGAAGGAGGAGAGGCGCAAGATATTGACCAATCAGTTTATATACGCGTTTTCCGCCGCGCTCGGCGTCGTTACAAACACCCTGTTCGTTGCGATATTCACCCTGTTGTTTTTCAACGGCACGTCCATTGCGCAAAACACCGTCGTGACGGTCGAATACGTCCTTGCGTGGTTCGGCGTGAACTTCGCCGTCGAGGTGGTGTCGTTCTCGCTCATTACACCGCCCATAGTGCTTGCGCTTAAAGCCGCAAAACTCACAAAATAATCCGCAAAACTCCATTACAAACACTTTTGAAACTTTCAATCGATTGCTTTCGTATCACATTTATCGATATTGATTGATTTTTATCGAAAAACGGCTGCTTTTCGGCGCTGAAATAACCTCTTTTTACTGTCAAACCGCCAAGATTCATATAAATCTCGATTGTTGTATTATTTTTTTCAAATAATCGACAATAAGCCTATTTACACGATTTTTTGCGTGTGTTATACTATGTATATCTTATACATAAGGTGAAATATGGGCAATTACGTTCTCGCCTACGACGTAGGCACAACAGGCATCAAAACTTGTCTTATCGAAATCGACAAGAGCATCAAGATTCTCTCGGCTGCGTCGCAAGGCTATCAACTTTACGTTCTTCCCGGCGGAGGCGCGGAACAAGACCCCGAAGAATGGTGGGACGCTCTGAAAGCGACCACTCGTCGCATTTTCGAAAACTCGTCCGTCAAGCCCGAACAAGTCGAAGGTATATCTTTCTGTTCGCAAGCGCAAGGCTTGGTGCTCGTAGACCGCGACGGCGTGCCCGTACATCGCGCGTTCAGTTATATGGATCAGCGCGCAACGAAGGAAATCAAGGACGGAATCAGATTCGGACTTCAAATCGAAGGCGCAAACGTTTTCAGACTTCTCAAATCCCTCGCCATAACCGGTGCTGCCCCCCTCAGCGTAAAAGACCCGCTTTGGAAGTATCTCTGGCTCAAAAACAACGAACCCGAAAATTTCGCGCGCGTATATAAGTGGCTCGACGTCAAGGAATATCTCATCGGGCGTATGACGGACGAATTTGTCCTTACGCACGACTCGGCGTTCGGCACTATGCTTTACGACCTCAAAAACAAGTGTATAAGCAAATCTATGTGCAAGATGTTCGGCATCGACGTCAAGCATATGCCGAGGCTTATCGAATCCACCGAATGCGCAGGCACTCTCACCGAAAAGGCGGCAAAGGCACTCGGGCTCGTCAAAGGTATCAAAGTTTACGGCGGAGGTATGGACGCAAATCTTATCGGCGTAGGCGCAGGCTCGACGGGACTCGGCGACACGCACATTTACAGCGGCACGTCGGGCTGGGTCGGCACAATCACAGACAAACCCACAGTTGACGTAACGTCGATGATTGCGGCGGTCGTTGCGGCGCAACCCGGCAGATACAACTACTTTGCCGAACTCGAAACGTCGGGCAAATGCTTTGAATGGGTCAAGAACCACATTGCCCTCGACGAGTGCGGAATCTATATCCAAAAGAAACACATCACCGACGACATCGAAAGCAAATATCTCAGTCTTTTCTCGTATATGACTTCAATCGTGGACGACATTCCCGCAGGAAGCGGCGGCGTAATCTTCACGCCTTGGCTTCACGGCAACCGTTGTCCGTTCGAAGACCCCAACGCGAGAGGTATGTTCTTCAACATCAGCCTCGAAACCGGCAAAACCGAACTTATCCGCGCGGTGCTGGAAGGCATTTGCTATCACAAACGCTGGATGCTCGAAGCGTCCGCAAAGAAAGTCAAACCGTCCGACGTCATCAGATTCGTCGGTGGCGGCGCGCTTTCCGACTTCACTTGCCAAGTGCTTGCAGACATCACGGGTCACGTCATCGAAACCGTTGACAATCCGCAAAACATCGGCGCAGTGGGCGCGGCGGCGTGCGTCGGCGTAGGTTTGGGCATTATCCCCTCTTTTGACGAAATAAAGAAGTTTATCCCTGTAAAAAAGACGTTTAACCCCAACTTTGAGTTGAAAGAGAATGTTTACGACAAGGGCTTCGAGGTGTTCAAATCCTTGTATAAACAAAACAAAAAGAACTTTGCGATTCTCAACGCAAACAAGTAAAACAAAAGGCACTCGCAAATGCGAGTGCCTTTTTTAATGAATAATGAATAATTAATAATGAATAATTAATAATTGAGGAAGGGGCTTTGCCCCTTACCCCAAAAGCATTATTGATAATTATTTAATAT